>RCNJ01000074.1_pt1 | contig 86755 bp, 70 predicted proteins | sample 2041171 | NCBI WGS metagenome assembly RCNJ01 (sample SAMN09708213, study PRJNA481090) | feces metagenome | biome: feces | host: Pygoscelis adeliae | place: Antarctica: Rookery Lake | collected 2010-03-01 | reverse complement strand
TTCCTGCTGCGCCTCGCGTTCCGCCAGACGCCAGACTTCGAGCGATCTTTCTTCTGGCTTCAGCAAGAAGGACGTGGTTAACTCTTAGCTCCAGTTCGACACGTTCGTACACCTTCTTTCTCTAAAACTATAAATTTCACTAGTTCGGCGGTTTCAAAACCGTTAAGGTACACGTATGATTTATGCGTATGTTTGCGCGGGGTTTAGTAACACTGACCTCATGCTGAAACCGAACAAGTTGTTCCGTGCTGCACTTAGACCCCAGCCTCGACATTACGTTGGAAACCTTGCCGGACTCGTAAACAACCCCTAGGTCGTAGGCATAAAGGGGAAAGTTCATCAAGAGTCTGACATGAAGATAGTCATCCTCGCAGAACCGCAGCAGACTAACGTTAACGCGGCTTCCACCTCCGAGCTGAGAACGAAGCTCCGCTGTTCGCCAGCCTAAAGATGGGAAAACCTTAGTTGCGTACAAACACCTGGGAAGGTTGACTGTGGCCGAGAAAGGAAGGGGCGACTACTTGGCCGTTTACCAAGACCGGATCCGAAGGCATGAAGGTTTCGGGGAACCCCAGTAGTGTCTGAACAGCGCCTGTTATCGCTCCACGTGTGATAGCGCTTATTCCTCAAGTGATATCGATGTCTCGCCTTCGGCGAACCAAGGCGAGAGTAGTTCCTATCCGACCTATGTGCTTCGACATGAGTTTTCCTCCTTCCGCTCCGGCTTAGCAGTCATGTCGTTCTCTGCATCCAACAAAACTCTAGCTCATTTTAAACCTTTTCGAAAATGAGGAATACGGATAGCTAGCGCGGATAAACAACGGCACAACTTGGCTAAATTCCACCAATGCATAGACAGCAGGACAATCTCAGAAGTAGAAGAGGTCTTACTATACTTGCAAATTTAATCGATTCGCAAATACAACAGGTGATCGCTTGTTCAAATCCAACCACAATTCATCTGACTTCTTCATCATTGAAAGCTCTGCAGAGGCTTACCACTCTTTAAAGCCAGCAATGCAAACTGCTGGCGGCCGAGTAAGGATGCGCTTTTGACTATGCTCTGAGTGATTTGATGCCATTAGGAACAGTAGCTCTGAGGTGGATTGACAGCTCATCTAAAGTCGATTGATCTTTCACGCTGATAAAGCTTTGCCGACGTGAGCAAAGTAGAGTCCTCGATGCATCCCCAGGGCTTTCTGGTACCTCTTAGGGAGGGCTTTAGAGAGAGCTTTGTACTCAAATCATTGAACATTTTTTCATGATGAAAGTCGTCCCTAGAAGTCATACGAGTGGATGATGACCTACACGTCCTAAATCTGTCACGCTGATTTTAGAGGTCGACGTCGCGAGTCCAAGGGTCTCAGATGCGCAGCAAATTCGTGGTGGTTGTGACTGGAGCACGTGATTCAGGGTGTTGAACAGCTGCACCATTTCTAAATAATGGGCCAAAGTGCGTATCTGAAAACTCTTTGGTTGGCGAGCATAGTATCATAGAGAGTACAACGCATAGTTGCGCTAATTATTAGCTTCTTTTCTTCTGGCGCTTTGTCGATGTTCTTGATGGACGTTGTCAGACCGAAAGTTGTGCCTTAGGGTTTCCGTGCCCTCCACCACCCCATACCTGTTAAGCGAGGTAGCGCGCCGCAGGTCAACCCAAACTCGAAATTTCGCAAACCTCTTCATTGCGACGACATCGACAACGGCATTTCGACCAATCCACGACAATGCCTACCCGCCTTACCAAGACCCGCAAGCAGTATGTTTGAACTCGGCTCCAACGTTCGCAGCGATCATACACATACCACCAAATGGACTCAGCACGTTGAGCATTGGTTGCGTTCCTCGCCAGCTTGGTAAAACTTGCTGCGCGGGTACTCCTAGAGTATGCTCTGTTACAGCAACTGCGCCAGTACATGAAAATGGACTGCGTGCAATTGCTGCGGCAGAGGATGAGCGCCGGGGCGAAGCTTCAGCCTCGTTAGAATTTTGTCGTACACTGTACTGACATTTTTCACAGCCGCGGACATGTTTCCGCCGGTAACGGACGTGTCGGCAAGCACCGCAAGAATCCCGGTGGACGTGGTCTTGCTGGAGGTCAGCATCATCACCGTACCAACATGGACAAGTACCATCCAGGTTACTTCGGAAAGGTTGGTATGAGATATTTCCACAAGCAGCAGAACCACTTCTGGAAGCCAATCATCAACCTCGACAAGGTATATACTATCACCAAAAAACACGTAAATGCGTCGGAACACAGACTAATCATCTCATAGCTTTGGTCCCTCGTCCCAGCTGAGAAGCGCGACGAGTACCTCAAGAACGAGAACAAGGATACCCTCCCAGTTGTCGACCTTCTCCCACTCGGATACTCCAAGGTCCTCGGAAAGGGACGCCTCCCAGAGATCCCAATCGTCGTCCGTGCCCGCTGGTTCTCCAAGCTCGCTGAGCAGAAGATCGTCGCTGCCGGTGGTGTCGTCGAGTTGGTCGCATAAGTGGCTACTCCAGACAAAGATGGAAGGTTGTCGTCCAATCGTCGGAAGATTATGACATGATCATGGCTACGACAGTTAGGAGTTCGATCACAATATCAAGCCCTTAAAAACCAATGTTTGATCGTGATAATAGTGATAACGTGACAAGGGATAAAAGAAGTGAGCTGATGCTTGAGAACGGAGGTCCTGACTCCCGGCTCATACCCATCATGAGGTCAACAACAGAAGGTATCGAACCTGTGCTGAATACTTCTACATGGAAAAAGGAAGTCGACACCAAAGGTCATCGACATCTCGTCAAGCAAGCAACCACCATAAGAGTGCTGGAAAGTTAGATCTTCGTTTTGGCTTTATGCTCAAAATGTACTACAAACTCCCCAGTCGACTCCCATTCCAACTACAGGAGCTAGTCAAGGTGTAGACCAACAACGAGTACGTTTCTTAGCGCCAACATCTACGTCCACTCCCGCTGTCTTCTCCACTACTCTAGTTCAGCACCTCCACTTCCAAGGAGCTACCTCAAACCAGAATGAACGCGAGGTGCCTAGCTACACCCTGTTAGGCCGACTCAAGGTTCCCTTCGTTTTCATCATCAGCGTATTGTATTTACGATATTAACGTGCCAAGCACGGTCAGGCGGTGGCTTAAAACATCAGATAGCTTCCAGCCGCAGTAATTAAAGGGAAAATTCACGTCTGTAACATGTTCTTTTCACAATTCACACGGAGCACTAACCGGAAACGATTGTATACAAATACGCGGCTCGGTATTTGGTTGCATCTGTTTTTGGCTGACTCCTAAACTGAAAGTCTTCATAACGACGTTCAAAGTTGCATCGCATTTCACAATGTCTATTTCTGAATGCTTCACCATTGATAAATAGTCATCGAAGCCTTCGCCTTGAAGGTTCGTCGTTTATTTTCCAAAACCGGATAATACCTGGAAAAAATGACCCGAACTTGTCACGCCGCTTTTATTGGGGAAGTTTCCGTGTCTGAGATCATAATTAAATTTCACGTTCTCACGTTTGAGATCATGAAAGCGGAAAGGCCCTTAAGGGAGATATGGTATTGGACGAAATGGTCATATTTAGTTCTTGTTCTTAAGTTGACAATTGTGGTATCTATCACCTCTCGTATGCCGGCCTGGCAACGCTCATAACGCCTAAATGCCCATAATCAGCGCCATGCAAACTGTGCCAACAAACACCATCATGCCTCATCTTTCATGCCAACTCCAATAAAATGCACTGCTCAGGCTCGCAGGGTGCTCAAATCATGTCCAGCTCATCATCCTCCTCTATCATCTCATGATCACTCGCCTCACCCACCCTCAAGAACTCATGTCTCAGCGCCTCCCTCGCACTAATCCTCCTCGCCGGATCCCACTCCAAACACCTATTCAAGAACCTGACAGCACACTGCTCATCCTCCGTCAAAGCGCCCTCGCCCTCTCCCTCCTTATCATCCTTCTCATCTCTACACGTCGACCACAAGATAATCTTTTCAAGCGAGAATCCCTGCTGGCCAATCGTAGGAATATTGGTCTCAAACACCGTCCCATGCAACAGCGCACATTGCTTCATAGCCTTCGTCCCCTTCACAGTCGCAATCTCAATCATAGCCTCCACATCGTCCGCCGAGTTGAAGAACGGGAAACGCTTGCTCATGATCGTTAAGAGGATTACACCCACACTCCATATATCGATCTTGGTAGTCTGCTCGGTGCACTTGAACAGCACCTCTGGAGCTCTGAAACCCCTTGTTCCTGCTCTGTTTGCACGGCGTGAAGGACGAGAATCGTTCTTTGGGTATCCTTGTGATGGACCGTTGAAGTGGGCCGCGCTATTGCGGAAGTGTCGTGCTCGCTCACGCTCGGATTGTGTGCAGGCGCATGGCTTGCAGTCTGTGCCTTCTCTTTCTGCTAATCCGAAGTCGACGAGTACGCCGCGACGTTTTGATGGTTCGTAGAGGAAGTTCGTTGGTTTGATGTCTCTGTGCAGAATGCCGCGTTCGTGTACTGCTGCAAGTGCTGTGAAGAGGGAGCGAAAGTATATCTTGCAGTCGTCGATTGTCATCTTGCGGAAGTACTCTCGGAAGTCGGTGTGCTTGAAATATGGCAGGACAGCGACGACTTGATCGGTGTGCCTGTATGCTGTGATGAGAGGGCAGACTGCTACACAGCCGCGGAGGTCGTTGAGGAGGTCGAGCTCGTTAAGAATACGATTTGGTGATGATGTGACGTAGATCTGCTTGATTGCTACAATTTTTGGGCGACGGCGGTTTAATGGAAGTGCTTCACGGCCATGCTTCTGACCTGGTGCCGCCCAACGAAATTGCTCGTTCTTCTCATTTTCTTCGAGGTCCCAGTCATTGTAGAATATATCGTAGTTCAGATCTTCGGCCTTGTACACTGTCGAGAAAGTACCCTCTCCGATACGGTTGATCAGTCGAAAACGGTCCTTGATTCCCTTGAATGTTGCTTGAAACTTGTCCATGTCCTCTTGCACAACTGGATCGACATCCTCTTCGCTCTCTTCCGACCATTCTGATTCGTATGCCTCCTCGTCGATATGATCATCCTCAGACATTCGTAGCTGTTCTTCGTGGTCCATCATGACATCGTTATTATCTTCTTCTGCCGAGTCTGCTATCTCACGGTCTCTATCTCGGTGGATGTCGAAGCGGTGTTGCGAATTGTAGTCGTTCATGGTGGATTTCCCCAGCAGACAGCTCGTGGTGTGTTCGCTGGTGTCACCCAAAGTGTCCCTTCCTCTAATTGTTATCAAATTTCGCCAATTGGTGTTGTTATTCGCTCCTTCGTGCTCTTCCAGAATCTACATTTGACGTTGGTCGCGACGTGGGAAACGCGCCTTATCGGACACCACGCTTTACCCGATTTGGGTCAAAAATCAACAAACACGACTGCCATGGTACACAATGGTGATTATCCGCCGAAATCGTCACTTTGGAACAACATAAACAACAACACCAAATCAACGACAACCTTGAGAGTTACTTCTGCTCACGGTGTAGTTGAGTCTAAGGGCAACTCGCCGCCCGCATTATATTCATCAATCATGGATACCATCAACTTCGACATTAACGATGCGCTCAAGCATTACATGAGCGACCCCTCATCCATCTATACCCCAGAAGCCGACTCGAATCTTGTCGAGTGCGAGAACGACCCAGAGTCCCTCACCAACCAATTAATAAACACTGTCCTCAATCCGATCGTCGACTCCGTCGCCGAAAACCCAGACGCGATCACCAGGAGCTCCTCATTTGACTCGCTGCAGCTCCTCCTCAAGTGCGCCCCCACGTCTTCCGTTTCCTCCCGTCCCTCTGACACTTCCAAAGATAGAGAGACCGTTCCTAAACTCTTCCTCCAATCTAGATCTGTATCGGCACTCCCTACCCATGCGCTCAGCAAAATACTCGACCTTGCTGTCTCTGGACTTTCGGCGGAGGCGGATGTTATCAACAATGACTTAGAGTCGGACGAGCAGGAGCTCATCGCACACTATAAGCAGCTACTCGAGATATATGGCTTCTTATTGCAATGGACTTTGGCCGCAATTGAGACGAAGGCGGCAGAGAAGCCGGTCGCAGTGCCAGTCGCCAGAGGAAGGGGAAAGGCGGCAAAGCCAAGGGCTAGTGCCAAAGATGCAGCATGGGACTCGTCCGCACAGTTGCAGACGGCTCTTGATATCATGTGCAAAGTGCTCAAGCTGAAGCTTGGAAAGATCTTCCTCACGACCTCGGAGAGAGACACTTTCGTGGGTCTTCTCACCAGGCCAGTGTACATGGTATTGGAGAGCGAGACAAGAGTGAAGAGTACAGCAATCCGCATGCACGCTTTCAAAGTTCTGTGTATTGCTGTCAAGCACCACGGCCACGCCTACGCATCACAAATCGCTATCGTCCAGAACCTTACTTACTTCGAGCACCTATCGGAGCCGATGGCCGAGTTCTTGCATATTCTTGCAGAGCAGTACGATTACCCACAGCTTGCCGACGAAGTTTTGAAGGAGATAAGCAACAAGGAGTTCAACAGTAATGATACCAGAGGGCCAAAGTCCATTTCGACATTCATGATCAAGTTCTCCGAGCTAGCACCAAGAGTTGTCATCAAGCAGATGAGCATGATCGCCAAGCAGTTGGACAGCGAATCTTATACTTTGCGTTGTGCGGTCATTGAGGTTTGCGGAAACATGGTGGCAGATCTGAGCAAGCAGGAAGACCGTGGAGAGAACCACAAGTCGCAGCTCAATGCATTCTTCGACGTGCTTGAGGAGAGATTCCTCGACATCAACCCATACTGCAGATGCAGGACGATCCAGGTTTACACCAAGCTCTGCGAGCTCGACCAGAAATTCCCAAAGCGCAGACAACGTGCTGCTGAACTTGCAACTCGCAGTCTGGACGACAAGAGCAGCAATGTTAGACGCAACGCCATCAAACTTCTCGGCACTCTCATCAAGACTCACCCTTTCAGCGTCATGCACGGAGGCGAGCTCAATTACTCGGATTGGAATGCTCGCCTTGATGCAGTTGATGCTCAGCTTAACGCCCTTAAGCCACCACCTGAGACTCCTGGACTGGTCGACAAAACGACTGCAGTGGACTTGGATTTGCTTGACGAGGTCACTCGCATGGACGTCGATATGGAGGTTGAAACAGGTGGAATGACGCAGTCGGCGATGATGGCGAAGGTGCAGAAGGCACAGGAGGAAGCAGCGACTTCGGAGGCAATTGGCAAGTTGACTTTGACTCGCCGTTACTATGTTGAGGCATTAAAGTTCATTGAGGTTCTGCATAGCGCCACCACCACCATCTGCCAGCTTCTCGGATCGAAGAACAAGTCGGAGGTTATTGAGGCTATGGATTACTTCAAGATTGGTGATGCATACAAGATTGAGCAGAACAAGCTTGGTATTAGGCGTATGCTTCGTCTTATCTGGACCAAGGGCAACAGCGATGAAGGAAAGGGTGTCCAAAACCATCTGATTGAGTGCTACAAGACACTCTTCTTTGAGGCACCAGACTCTTTCAGCGCCAACGATGCTGCAAACTACGTCGCCAGGAACATGATTTCTCTTACTTTTGGTGCCACACCTGCTGAGTTGACGTCGTTGGAGCAGCTCCTCAGCACGATGATGAAGGCCGGACATGTCTCCGAGCTTGTCATTTCTAAGCTGTGGCAGGTTTATGGAGTGCAGAAGAAGGAGATCTCTAAGAGCCAGCGTCGTGGTGCTATCATCGTGCTTGGCATGCTGGCAACTGCAAGCCCAGGTATCGTTGTTGGCGAGCTCGAGACTATGCTCCGGATTGGTCTGGGTAGCCTTGGCAGAAGGGACTTGTCTCTCGCCAAGTATACTTGCATTGCTCTTCGCCGCATCTCTCCTTCCGGTCGCCAAGCTGCAGAGACTGCTTCGAAGTTCGCGAAGTTGTCGAATGATCACGCTGTTTTGGTTAAGCTTGCTGCCATCATTGAGGTTGTGTCCGACAGTAAGGAGTGGTATGGTGTTGCTGAGCAAGCTATCAGCGCTATATATGTCTTGTCAAAGCACCCAGATACTCTCTGCTCTGAGATCCTTCGGCGCAAGACTAAGCATGTCTTCGCACGCAAGGCACCAACGCCGGAGCCCGCCATCGTGGAGGAAGCTGATACCATGGACGTCGACATGATGGACGTGGATGAGGGAGCTCTCCCAACTCCAGCACCAGAAGAGGAGGTCGAGGAGGAGCTGAAGCAAAATGGCTCTATTGCTCTGTCACAGCTGCTCTTCATTGTCGGCCATGTGGCCATCAAGCAGATTGTTCATCTCGAGTTGATCGAACTAGACTTCAAGAGGCGAAAGAACGAAAAAGATAAAGCAAGCAAGCCGACTACAGAAGCTGCGAAGAAAGCAAAGGTGGACGCAGACGATCTCGACATGATCGGCGGCACAACGGAAGATGATTTCACGGACGCCATGAACGACATCCGTGAGCGCGAGCTTCTTTACGGACCAAACTCACTGCTCGCCAACTTCGGTCCTCTGGTCGCAGAGTTGTGCTCAAACAACACTACCTACAAGGACAAGAACCTACAAGCCGCCGCAACGCTCTGCTTGGCGAAGCTGATGTGTGTCTCCTCGCAATACTGCGAGCAGCACCTCCCCCTCCTCATCACCATCCTCGAGCGCAGCAAAGACCCCATCACCCGCTCCAACGTCGTCATCGCGCTGGGCGACATGGCAGTCTGCTTCAACCACCTCATCGACGAAAACACCGACTTCTTGTACCGCCGTTTGAACGATAAGGACGCCTCCGTCAAGCGTACTTGTCTCATGACCCTGACCTTCTTGATCCTTGCTGGTCAAGTCAAGGTCAAGGGACAGCTGGGCGAGATGGCGAAGTGCCTTGAGGATGAAGATAAGCGGATTGCGGACCTGAGTAGGATGTTCTTTACAGAGTTGAGTACGAAGGATAATGCAGTTTATAATCATTTTGTGGATATGTTTAGTTTGTTGAGTGCGGAAAAGGATTTGGAGGAGGATGCGTTGAGGCGGATTATTAAATTCTTGGCGGGGTTTATCGAGAAGGTATGTCGAATTGATACGCATTTACTGGAGTAATCGAGGATGGAAGGCTAACAAGGGATAGGATAAACATGCTAAGCAGCTTGCTGATAAGCTGGCAGCTAGATTGGCGAGATGTGAGAGTGAGAGGCAGTGGAATGATGTTGCGTATGCGCTCAGTCTGTTGCAGCATAGGAATGAGGAGATTACGAAGACCGTGGCTCAGGGCTTTAGAGTCATGCAGGCGAATGCTTGAGGTGGGGGGCCCGGGGGAATGTTTGCATATATCATTGGTTTAACAGGCGTTCGAATACTTCGGGATGACTAATGAACGGAATACCAATATTTGACTACTTCACAACGAAGAAATAAAGTCATATCCCATATTCGAGTTCCAAGCAATGTGGTTCAGGCCGGACTTCCATTGTCTTGGCACATGCCGATGTGATGTCCGATATATCGTACTTGTCGGCAAAGCGAATGAAATTGAAGCACTGTTTGAGGTAACGGGAACCATGCCAGTTCTTTGGGTCTGATTATGCCGATTACCATGGGCCCGCTGGCTCAAATACGGCAGTCCCCAACGTCTGTATATAACCGAGAAACACGTCGGAAGTGTTTTGGCGTATCTTCAGGGAGCCGCAGGATGCCTTCCACAGACTCCTTGAAGCCTTCCGGGCCGAGACACGCAGCGAAGTATGGCGAATAACGTCCCAGCAGATCCCTTGGGACCTTGTATATCTTTTGGGAGTCGCCGACGCCAACGTGGATCTCGACTATAGCACTCTGGTACAGCCTGTTAGTCGGCTAGTATGTCACATGATGCTCTGGTCGTAGTTGTCAGGGTACGAACTCGAAGAACTTATTAGGTGAAAGCTTTGGCTTTGCAGAGTGACCCGACATCGTGGCGGCAATGGCGTAGAGTGTTGCGGTCTGAGTGACGTTGTGGTAAACTTAAATAAGAGGTGAGGTTGAGCTGACTCTGTTTGTACCAGCGCGATGAAGTCGTGTTCTTTGTTGTTGATGTGGTGAGGTAAAGTTGAAGATGAAGACGATGGTTGCCTTTCAACGAATTCAGCAGTGCTTGGTGGCTGAATTTAAGGTTTGTGGCCTCGCTTCTGGTTTTTCCGTTACGACTCCTCGTCTGCCAAAAGTGGAAGTCGCGATGCCGCATTTGCCTCTCACCAATGATGGGCTCTGCAAAACGTAGGGGCTGAGCTCTTCCCGCTCTACTGGAACCTCATCAATCTCAAGGACGGCACTACCACTATTAGGAAACATAGCTGGGTTGTACGTTAGCTATGACCATCTGCTGTTGCGGGTTTGAATCTCTATCGAGAACCCACTGTATTTTTTAAGAACTTCAGTAACTGTACGATACATCGAAAAAAGTCTGCAGATTAGTTATCTTTACCATTTAACAGGAAACAGCAACACGAAATTTGGTGGAACGGCTGTGTTTATATTTGCCTAATCAGCTATGAGCTCACACCATGATACCTATACTCGTAGGTCCTCCTCAGTTGATGAGCGCTTGTCGAGGTTGTAGTGTGAGTTGTTGGACTGAGCAAGTTGGGTGCTCAAAACCGGGTGCCAAAGCTATCATCTTCCTTTCTTCAGTCATTGGTTGGTGTGAATGCCGTCATGTAGATCGTGACCTCGTTGGTTATTTTGCCTTTTCCTTTGGAATTCGTCGTGTATGTTTCCATTTGGCCTTGGGCCAGCTCGGTCCTAAGCGTTCATCTTTCAAACGTACTCCTAATCAAAGTCGCCCACAGCTTCGTCGTTGCTTTCTGCATTATAATCAATGACATCCTTCAGCTCGCGGCCACTGCGTGTCCGGACTGTAATATTTAGGAATGCCTTCATGGCCTCCGCAGCGAGCTCATCATTACGTTGAACCCATCCAGTTGCCGCGGGGCGAAGATAATGTCTTTGGCCGCAGATACCTTTGGCGACCCAACGAGCGAGGGAGATTAAGGTTGGATATCCTTGTGCAAAGACTGGCAAATGGAATCAACATCGTCCCCTTTTAGTTCGTTTTCTTCGTAAAGTTCCCTCAACAACTGGTCGGCGATGGCAGATGCTAGCTCGCAAATATCGTACTTACCAGTAAAGCGATTAAAGTCCAGACATTGCTCGATATTGTTCGGTTAATATATCGTAACTTCAGCACGTAAGTGAGCCACCAACAAGTCGAAATAGCCGGGCTTCTCGTCCGGCAAAAGCAGAATGCCCTCCTGGCCCTCCTTAAAGCCGCCGTGGAAGCCGCCGGCGAATAGGGGGGATAGTAACCAATCAGGTCCTGTGGCACTTTGAAGGTTTTCGTGGAACTGCCCTTTCCAACATGAAACTCAACGGTCGGGCTGCGAGTAAGCTTTTGAATATGTTAACCATTTTGGAAATCTGGTTTATGCAGTTAAACTTACTCAATGAACTTCTCTAGAGAAGGCGTCTCAACCGCTGGACGTACGGACATGGTGGAAGGCGGTCGGGGTTCCAAGGGGTTTTGGTTGTGTTGAAGAACGTTGAGATTGATGTCAAGTTGTGGCTTAACAAGGAAATTGGTTTACTAGTGAGTCGGATATGTTTCAAACTGAGGTTATGCTACAGCAAAGTCGAGACTGAAGTTGCGTTGTGTAGTAGATTATGGTAAGAGTGCTTGGGTAGAGTGTTGGTTGATAGTAAGTGTTGCTTTGTTGCCTGGCGTAGAGGTGAGATTGAGTGCTTGAGAGATAGGTTTAGATTTCGTGGGTTGATGGAAGGCTCAGGTTGTTCAAAGAAGACGTGGTAGGCCGTTGTACCTCGATCTGCTTGTGTCGAATCGATTGACTTTGGAAAGGAGGAAGTCGAGAGTAAAAGGTTGCCCGCTAGGACCGAGAATGCCTCTTACATCGTTGACATACGACCAATGTCGTAAATATCTGTGCATTATCTGTGCATAACCTGTCAATACCAATATGGTCCCAATCACCACCCACCATACGTTTATAAAAACACCACAATGAACGAATCTACCAGATATCCAGCGGTGAACTCAAAACAATGTCTTGACCGCACACGTCCTCACAAGTCTATCACCGCTGCTGCTTGCGTTATGGGCTGCAACCAGATAGTCTGTACAGTTTGGTATTTAATAACACTACTATACACACCTATTGTGGCCGAACTGGCTCACACCTGATCATACACGTTTCGCCATTAGAGTGGATATTTAAATAAAAAAAGACATAACAAGAAGATTCTGAGCCGAGCAAGTCGCTTATGCCTCAACGAAGCCCTTGACGTTAGCCAACCACACAAGGTACTCCTTCTGCTCCTTCGTGTCGATGTAATCAGGAACGAAGAGAGCCAAGGCAGTGTTGATGCCCCTCTCATCCAAGTATCTCTCGAGAACAACTTGCAAATCCTCGTCCAAGTTGCCGAATGGTGGGCCAACGTAGAGCTCCTGTCTGTTGTGTGCCACATCGGCGGTCTTGGCGTGGGCCAAAGATGCCTCCTTGTAGTAGTAGACGTTGTCGATGATGATCTGTCCGTCCTGGGCGATGGTCTCAACGGCCATGGCACCCTTCTTGCCAGCCTTCTCGATGATGACGTTGACGCGTGCTGGGAAGGACTCTGGGCCCTCATCCTCCTCCATGCCCTCCTCAGTCTGCCCCTTGATGTCCTCCTCGTCGGCCATGGCGCGGTCGTCGTAGTCGGCCTCTGGGTCGATGGCGTTCAAATCAGCGATGGAGAACGTAACCTTGATGCTGCGCTATTGTTAGTAATGCGCCAATTCGCTCCAAGATTTCGCAGAACATACGTCTCATCGCCGAATTTCCTGGTCAAAACAACCTCCTCATGGCCTGGGGTATCCTGAATCTCGAATGGTCCGTTCTCAAGGTACTCCTTGACGCTGGTTGGGACCTCACTATTCTCCTTCATCTCCTGCTCCATAGCGAGCTCGCTATCCAACTTGGCGACAAGCTCATCGTCAACCTCCCCGGCAGTGGCCCTGGCGATTCTGGAAGTGGAGAAAGCAGCGGCAGACTGGACGCGGAGTGGTGCGGCGCTCGAGGCCTTGAGGAAGGCGGACTGTGTTGGGCGGCGGCCGGAAGAAGTGGCGAGGCGGGAGACGGCGCGTGGTGCGGAACGCGCGATGTTGCGGAGGGAAAGCATTTTTGTATTATAGGCTGAGGTTTGTGTTTGTATGATGTATGAAGTGTCGTTGGCGGGCCAGATGTGGTTGACAGCCAAAAAGTTCTGAGCTGCCGGAGCTAAGCACTGGGGGCTTGGCTTATTGGGGCTTAGCGCCCGAGCTCATCAGCCTCGTTCGATCGTCATGGAGGGTCCAAATGGATTTCACGAAAAGACGCTAATTTAGCTTAATTAGCCACAACATCACTACAGCTTTTGGTTGCCGGCATATTTAGCGTCATAATCATGTCAATTTCGATCGGGCCTATGGTATCAATTTTCCAACGCCAGCAATGCTCCCAGTAACGCCAATAGTCCGCTCGCCACTTAGTTCTTTCCCTTTGGTGGGAAACTCGATGGCTTAACAGTTCCGTCGTTGGAGATGGTAACCCACTTAAGAGTTGGAAGGTAGGCCCAAGATCCGTCCCATCTGTCGAGGAAGACAGTGTTCTCAGGAAGAGTGAGGTCTGGCATATCTATGGGCTGTTAGCCTGGGGCTTCGGCCCTTGGTTTGAAATGGGTCCCTACAGAAACCGTTCTCGTACTCCTTGAGATCTTTGGCTATCTTGATTCGCAAGACATCCTCTCTGGTGCTAGCTGGGCGTCCTGCTCTGCGATTCTTCTTGATCTCGGCATACTCCTCATCGTGCTGGTGGACAAACCTGTTGCGTGTCAGTATGTCTGCCGAAAGTCGAGATCTCGCTCCAGCGTACTCTTCGATGAGTGGTACGATCTCCTCCATGGTAAGCTCCTTTCCGTCGTTGTTTCGGATGGCGCCTTGGAAGAAAGCGGCGCGAACAACTGGTAATACTGTCAGCTCATTCTGTGAAGTTTTGATGATGTGCCACTAACTCAGAGGTTGATTGTCCTTACGCTTAGCGGATCCGATGCGCAGAACCTTCTCATCTCTCATGACAGCGCGGCGCAGGCGCATAGAATCTTTATTCAATCAGCATAATGCCCAACCACGATAACGAAGATGCGGCGCTTCTATACCTCTGGAGTTCTCATGGAGGGCCTTGATATCACCGCCCTTCTTGTTAATCCTCTTGCGGGTCTTGTGAACTGCTAGAACCATCGTGACGTTCCTGACGAGTATATGTGGGAATAAGACCTCGAGATGGTTATGGTGTTGATGGTCCTTGTCTTTTCCATTTTCTTATCGCTTATCAGTGGCCAGTTTTGCGGAGTAGCGCCAAGATTTGGCGGCCATCACCTTATGTTACGCCCTGCCGAGACCTCCAACCGTAAACAACAAACAACCATCGACTTGGAAACCGGCCCGACTTGGTCGCCGATTCCATCAACGCGTGCATAGATTGACGCGCTCCAGAAAAGGTTAGGAAAGAGGCGCGTCTCTTGACGTCGTTCTACCTCCAACGTTCCATTAATTGGCGATATACGGCAGCTTACACGTAGTTTAGACATAGACATTGCTCCCACTGCTCGCTATTGCTCAAACCCTGCCCGCCTAACTTTCCTCATGCTGTAGACAACAGTTCAGAAGTGTTCTTCGCGTTCTCGTGGCTCTTTAGGAGAAGATGGGTATCACGGGTGCGTTTTGAAGAACATCCCTGCGCTTTGTAACTGTGATCTGATGCCGCATAGGATTGCTGCCAGCATTAAAGTCCATTCAAAAGGACAAAACTATCAAAGATTACTCTGGCCAAACTATTGCCATTGATGGCTATGGATGGCTGCATAAGGGGACCACCACGTGTACTGTAGATTTGGCACTCGGGAAGCCAACGACGAGGTATGTTGGGATGTAGGCGACGGAAGTTGCCAAGCTGATGTATCCAGGCATATCGACTATTGCATGCGTCTCGTGCGTATGCTTCAGCACAATGGCGTTATCCCATTCCTAGTCTTTGACGGTGACTATCTACCCAGTAAAGCCTCCACTGAGGAGGAGCGCAAGAGGTCTCGCGAGAGAAGCAAAGTTGCCGGACTCGAGCTCTTGAACGCTGGCAAGGTTACCCTCGCGTGGAAGGAGTTGTCGAAAGCGGTCGATGTTACTCCTGAGATGGCGAAAATGTTCATCGAAGAACTGAAGAAAGCCAATGTGCAGTACATTGTTGCTCCTTACGAAGCAGATCCTCAGATGGTGTACCTTGAGCGCAAAGGTTATGTGTCTGCAATATTGTCAGAGGACTCGGACCTTCTTGTTTTTGGTTCGAAATGCCTTCTCACGAAATTGGATAAGTATGGCAATTGTGTTGAGATAAACCAGGCCGATTTCAGCAAGTGTAAGGAGATGGACCTCACCGGGTGGTCGGAGAAGCAATTCCGTCATATGGCGATTCTAAGTGGCTGCGATTACCTCGCTAGCGTGAAAGGCATGGGTCTAAAGACTGCGTACAGATTTATGCGCAAACATCAGACAGCGGAAAGAATTATTCATCGCCTAAAATTTGACGGAAAGTATCAAGTCCCAAAGGATTATCTAGAATCGTTTTACCGAGCCGAATTGACGTTTCTCCACCAACGCGTGTTCTGCCCCGACGCGTCCAAGCTGGTACATCACCTACAACCTCAGGAACCTCTCGATGACAACGCTACAACATTCATCGGCATTCCTGTAGACGACAAAATTTCAACCAAAGTAGCGACAGGAGATCTTGATCCAATTACCAAGATGGCTTTCAACCTGGATATGAGAGATACCTACACTACCTATGGAGGAGAGAACACCCCCCCATGCACTCCAGGTATGGTGTCGACTTTTGTAGCTGGAGGAGGCGGTGGTGATCCAAGATATCCTCGTTCTACCACTGTCAGACCAAGAGGCAGAGTCGTTCTCGGAGAGCTCGATCCTAACCTCTTTGCTCCATCCCCTTCCCAGCTTCAGGCTCTTGCTCGCAACCGTGGCCAATGGCCCGCCGATCCCCTCGATGGTCTCGCCCCAATCACCATCGCAGCAAACCGTCGCGCTGTCTCCGCACCACACCGTGCTAGTACCGAGAACATCCCACCACGCTCCGCTCCATCTCGCCCAGTTCGCAGAACCCAGACCGATCTCACCGCCTTTGGTATCCAGTCTTCGAGAATGGAACCACGCTCCGAGCCACGCCCAGCAAAGCGTTCCAGACTATCTGATGTCAGCGTTGTTGACAACATCTCCGCCAGCACCCCTGTCTATACCCGCAGCCGCTTCTTCGATGACTCCGAGGACAGCCCATCCTCCAGCATCTTCTCTCAGAGCAAGAAGCACAAGGGTGAGGCCTCGGACTATGAGGATGAGATGCTCGACTCCCCACTTTCCGATACCAGCTCCGGCGCCATGTGCTCCAACACGATCGGGCTCACCGTCCGCGAGGATTCAGGTCGCTCTGTCATGGGATCCCAAAGCAGCATTACTTACGACATCGCGCCAGGCCTCACCGACGGCGAGTCTCAGGAAAGCACTGCCTCTGTCAACACCATTACCGACACCGCCGACAAGGTTGACTACGCCGCAATAAATGCTCCAGCCACACGCCGTACTCTTACTCCATTCATTAGACAGTTCACCTTGAATGGCGCTGTCAACTCTTCCCCTGTCCGCAAGGCACCTTCTCCACTTCACACCCGTTCTCCAGCCGCTACCCCAACCTCCGAATCCGCCTTCATGAGACACAACACCATCAAGCGTGCCATTTCCAGTGCCGTGACACCTCTCAACCCCTCCGCCCGCAACAAATTCGGTGCGGGCCAGTCCCTGTTAACTCCACCATACACCCCAGTCTTCAGCAGTCCGACTACTGGAGGCATGTCTCCATCTTACATACGCTCTACTAACACAGCTGCTGGCCGTCAGACCAAACCAAAGCCAGCCGGCCTTGGTGGTGTGCCATTCCCGGAAGTTGCTACTCAGCACTCGAGAAGAGTGGTTCGCCAGACCAGCATTCTCAAGATGAAGGTTTTCCCAGAGGACGTCCCACTGCCAACCCAGAACAGCAGGGAGAGGATGTTGTTGCAGAATGACTACGACGCCAAGGTGGAGGAGAACGACGAGGATGATGACATCTTGAGCAGCCCGCCAGTCGGTACTCGCCGTATCAGCTTTGGAAAGTTCGCTTTCAAGGGTTAAATTGTCTTCATACCACATCTCCATGGCTACTCTAGTCGGTCGGTCTTCCCGCCCTTGCTATCTCAATATTTGGACAGTGGCCACAGACTTCAGCGGTCTTTCTTTCCCCTATCACAAAAACGCCTTCGACTTCTGAGGCTGAGCTTTAATTGTACTACGACTACACGTACAACTACGACGACTATTTGCGGCGCATTCGACTATCGGCATTTTGACGCACGGACATTGAACTATCGGCACAATCAACCATCGAGGAGTAATAAGTGTACTTGCTGTTATGGGCCTCGACAACTATCATGGAACGGAGACGGTGGACAGTTTGCATCATGGTTCACTGAGCAGAGGTGTTTCGGTTACGTACTATGAGGTTTCGCCGTCTTTTATGATGGCGTTTATGGGCATAGGCAGTGTTTGCCGTACGGTATTTTTTGCAGTGACCCTTTGGGAACTGACCTTGCTTTACGATTACCAATCCGGCTTGACATTTACTATATTTGATGCCGAAGGAGAATAGACACAGCTTCTCTCAAGCCTATTCTTTTTACAATGTGACATGTGACTACTTACTTCCGGACGTAAACTTTGGTGTTGTGGTGATGCCGCTCCTCTTCGAGGCAATGTGCACTGTAATCGTAAACTCCTTCACATCTCAGCTGCATCACTCTTGATGATACGGCGGCCCTCGGAGGGTTATTTTGAATGTTCCTATGCAGGAGTTGGCACCCGGCGCTATGTCGTCGAAGTGGGTATAATTAATCGGGAGACGAGAGGATAGCAGAGTTTGATCTGGAGTAAACGTTCAATATCGTTGATATAGTCGAATCTAAGCCCTCCTTGTAAGGCTCGCAGCCACTACTATGGAATTGGTACGCTCCTTGGAGAAGCAATAGACTTAGTTAACCGGCGCCCGGCAGCCTTCGAGTCGTCGACGGAAAATTTTCAATAGAGATGTTCATCTTACGCAATCACTGAAAGACACCACATTTACAGAAACAATAAGCCAGATCCAAGAATCCTTTCCATTCCACTCGCTCTATCCACAATCCCTCCCCTTCCGGGTAGGTTACTAACTAATACAATCTTCATCTCCCTCCCAATACCTCTCTATACCTCTCAACACCTCTTCTCTTCATCCCCACCCACCACGCCATCGAAGGCTAGCTAGCATCACCCATCGTCTATAAACTCAATCAAACCTCTAAAGAAAAACCCCTGTCTGGTGCAGTAATGCAAGGCGGCAATGCAGAACAAAAAACTCCATCTCCCATTCCCATAGTTGTGTTTGCTGCTGGCTTGTCGAAAAACAAAAGAAAATTTAAAACGACGCTCTAAAATCGCAAGATGCGCTGGTATCATAAGGGTGGTGTTGTGTGGTGTCTATGTCGGTCGTCTTTCCTCCTTCAGCCTCTTCTCCTTCCTCGTGGTGGTCTCTTTATGCCGTTTTGCTTATGCGTTGTGGCTATTATTCGGCGCCCATATACTTTTCCTGTTGGTGCTCGTGTTTTCAGTTCCTTTCATCATTTGCTTATCTCGCACGCCCAATCTCCTCATCTCCCTGCTCTCTATCCCTCGACTGGATACCCGGACGACCTTCGCCTTGTCCATCCCTGGCCCTCTCCGCCTCCCTATCAGCCCCTCTCGGCAACATCGGCAGCGCCTTATTACTATCATAGCTATTCCTGCCAGTCGCCATATTCATACTTCTCGTGCTTCCCTGATAACTAGGTCTGCTATACAAGCTCGGCTCTTTCGGCGGCACAGCAGGTGGCTGCAACATTCTCCCCATCGGGCTCAGATGGCCATTATGTATATCCTTTGGTGGCGTCGGCAGTGGTCTACCTCCAATGTCCCGCAGGTCGAAGTTCGAACCAGCGCTCCTACTTGACGAGCCCTCGCCTGCCTCTTCGACAATAGGAAGCGTCATGCCAGCCATCTGTCCAGCTTCTTGACTCGGGCTGCGGACAGGAACAGGCTTGATAGTGCGGTCTGGCACAAGGTTCTCACTGGCGCCTCTCCTCTCCGTCTTGTGCGCCTCCCTCTCGTTCTCACCCAGCTTCTCATCACTCGTCTCGCTCGTCAAGCTACTCCTGTGGGCCATGCCACCCACAAGTCCGTGGCCTTGGCCTCCGAGACCTCCAAGATGTCCATTTGGTGACGCCATGCCCTCGTGCAGATATCTCGCCGGTTCAGTCGTAATTGAATTGTTCTCCTCGCTCTGAGCATTCTCTTTCTCGCGTACAGCTTCCTCGCCCGACTTCGTGATAGCATGGATGAACTTGATGAAGCGCTCGCCGTATGGCACAGGAGGTATAGGCGAGATCTGAAGCATATCGTGTTTGAAACCTTTCAACAAGTGTTCTATGCGCTTGACTTTACCGTACTACAAGATGTTAGCATTTGGTAGAAGTAAGTTGAAGAACACTTACATGTGTCAACAAATCAATAATTCCCAGATAATATATCTCGTCCCCTGGACTATTGTCCTCATGCGTCGCCCTGAACCCCCCATCATCCTGATAAAAGTAGAACTCCCCCTTTCCACCCTCATCAATCTGGTCTGGCATTCTCGAGGTTGTCTGCCCCATTGGAACCGGCTTCTCCTGCTTAATGATCTTCCTTAACTCCTGCGCCTTGCGTGCCGTTTCAAGCTTACTTGGCGTGCGCAATAAGCCGGGGTTAGCAGGGCCGAGGTCATCGGATTCCTCTCTGTAAGGTTGGAAGACTTGCAGAGTCTTGCCACGGATATTATCCTCGTTGCCCTTCTTCAAGTCGTGGATTCCCACGAGCATGGAATAGTCCATGATCTTCATCTTCTGAAGGAGTTTGACATCGCACTCCATTTGGTCGAGGAAGACGTTCTTCTTCTCTGGTCCGAACTCGAGGTGGTAGTCTCTCCTCAGCCAGTTGAGGTCCTTCAATGTCGCTCTTGGGTTCTTCGCGAGGTCCTCCTCCTTAAAATCTCTGCCGACGGTAGAGCCCTTGAGGTCGAATGTCTTGTGAATATCGCGGTGTGGTGGGAAGAGGTTGTTCATGACAACGAAATGGATCTTCTTTCCAAATGGTACTTTGACTCTATGCAAGCCGTAGAACTGAGAAAGGAGCGTATTCGGGTTGGTCTCGACATGGTGATAATAATCCTTCAGTATTCTGCGCAGCAACCTATGCTCACCATGATGAATAGTCTTAATGATGTACTTGTAATCTCTCGAGAAGTAGAAGAAGCTGCCACTTTTACCGGGAGAACCGAGCTCGGATAAGATATACTTGCTCGTCAACGACATCAAATAGTCTGCCGGATCAAGCTTGAACTTTGCTCTCAGATGTCTAAAGACCCACGGCGCATAATCCTTGAATTTGAAATCGTACTTCGCACTCGGCGTCAACTCGTTTCCGGTAATATCGAAGCTGAACTTGTGTTTCGCCGTGAAATCCGCGTCCGTCAGAGGTCTGTCCAGCTTCGCATTCGTTCTGGAGACTGTAAATCGGATGCCAGTCAACATATTGTACGCCGTAATCCAATTGACATGGTGCTGATCGACCTTTGTGCCGAACACCACTCTATCCTCGTCATCATCATCTTTCCTTTTCCGCTTGCTAGCTCGCTTCTGTCGTATTGCTTCGGCCCACCGAAGGGCGTCCTCATCTTGCGACAAGTCCCCCTCGTAAGGCATGTTGGAGTGTATGCTTTGTGTATTCCGTCTATTTATGCTCAGGGAGCCTCCACGCATGCTACCAGTAAAGACTGTCGCCCAAAAACGGCCTGTCGATAGCACCCTATCGTCGATGGAGCCGCGAACTGCGCCTGGCTTCGGTACTTGGAGCGTATGCCGATGCTTCAATTGACGCTGGCCATTGGCTGGCAGTTACTCATTTGATTTTGCGACAGCTGGAAAGATGTTGTTGTGAGTACTCTGGTGCTGAGAATCTATGTACACTGTGCTTGCGTGCGGGTGTTGCTGGGAATTGGCTGGTGTTTGGTGTGGATAAGGGAGCACTGTTTGGTGTCTGATAAGAGTTTATGGGCGGAGCGAGCCATCAGCCTCAATCACAAGCCACAAACCCAGCTAGGCGGGTTGCGCGGCGATCCATTATCCGAAGATGTGGGACTCAAGAGCGGCAAGAAGGGTGAGGGTGAATGGCTTGAAAAGGAACTTTATCCAAGGCCTAGGACTCTTATTCTCTATATCTCTTCTCACTCTTCACTTCAAAACTTGATCAAATTCACATCCCCATTCCAACCTCAGTTCTCCTTTCAACGACCATGGGGGTCCACACCTGCCACTTATGGCTTAGTCATGACGGACGCACGAGAACACAAAGCCTCGTCATGTCGTGCGTATGGCAATCTTATCATGAGCCTTGATGGACAGCAAGACTTATGAGGTTGGGAAGAAAGTTTGCTTCTCCGTAGAGAGACAGCGTACCCCTGGTATGATTCAAGTTTGAGAAGGGGTACGTCTATTGCATTTTAAATTTTAATCACAACCCCTTTAAAAGTTGGTACGCCGTTGCTGCGAGGATATATCATCAATAGTGGCATTAAAATCTTGCGAAGTACATAAAATTCAACAGTGGACGAAACAAATATCTCAAAAATGTGTTTTTGATTTGAAAGTATTTATTTGATATTTAGAAGCACAGAGACTGTTTAATGGTGATGTTGAATTTTAAGCAAATTCGTCGAAGTCCAGTTTATTTCACTACCAAATTGCGCGAGATGCCATAGATAAAAGGGACTTCACTCGGATAACTACGCGGCATTAAAATGCCACGACAAGAGTCAAACAAAGACTTACAGTCTGAGCGGTGAACTCGATATCTACGCCCTCAGCTCGTATATTCTCCTAATATCAGTCCTCGACAATGCGACATCATACGAAACCCACTATCTATTACAACACGAACTAAGACAACGGCATCGCTGGGCACTTTAAACTATTAAGATACAAGTCGAACATATTAATGAGGTAACGTCACAAACGGGTATTCAAAATCGTTGGAGTCAACTTGTCTATTGATGATGGATGATTGTAGTCGAGAGGCCGATGAAGTGTGCCCCGGCCCGCCCGCTTCTTCAGTAGGCCAGACCAACAACAATCCTCGGACGCGGCAGGAACACAGTCCCTCAAATCGGCTGTGAAGCCCATGAAAACTACCAAATTCGCTTTGGTGCTTCTGCTTACAAACACAGCTCTATCCTTAACCTGAACAGCGGCCAGCCACCTGTTGAAGCTATGGGCGGATCCGTCTGTGTGAAAGTGAACTGCTTCCCACAACGACCTTGAGCAGCAGGACGTTTCCCAGTATCCCCCCGGTTATAGCAGGCGTGAGGAGGTAAGACACATGGAGCGAAGAGGGTGAAGAGCGAGGCCAACACGCGATCCAGAGCCAAAGCCAAAGCCTTCAAGCATTGCTTTTACCCCAAGTTGCTTAACTACATACATTGCGAGTGGCTTCCTAACGACTCGATTTCTAACAATCCTTACTTCGTGCGCCCAACACGTCGGTGGCTCAGAGGTTTAGGAGATTCTTCTCAAAACGTGTGTACGGCCAGTTTCTACGAGCAACAATACCGTCGCGATGAGAACCCGACCCGCAACGGACGCGAATTCTCTTTGCGCATCACAGAAGTCGAGTAGTAAACCGATGCAAGATAGTTGGAGCATTGTGCAAACCGAGGTTTAAGAGATCTGATTGGCGAAGATTGGTTTCACCTGCGGTGATAGGTCGAGTTGGGCACCTTGAGTTACGAGACTTTTATCCTCCTCGCATTCTTGGCTTTGACACTATATCCACTGTGGGGTGGGGAGCCGCCAGATAGCTTTGGGAGAAAGGCACGAGGCGCGAAGGGAGACGAGCATTCATCGTTGAGATCATATAGATTAAAAGACAAGAGAAGGAGAAACAATTGGAGACGCCGCTCGCAGCGTTTTGTGGTAGCATGCCTAAGCTGAGGTTTAGGCGACCGTCGTGATAGGCTGGGAGACAATGTACTCCCCATTTGCGTGGCGAGTTAGAGTTTTGGCGGTAGCAGGTCTGCCGCTTGGCTTGCGATGGCGTTGCGGTGCCTGATGTGTCCAATGAGAGATTGTTAAACTCGATAGAGTTGTGGGCGACTATTAACATCGCGATCAGATGGTCGGCGCGAACTAGCCCGAGTCCGCGAGGTTACACTGGAGCCGGTCGAGGGCTTGGGAGAGAGAAAGCAGAAGTGGGATGATAGTGGATATATGTTTCTCTCCTTAGCAAGAGTACGTGAAATTAAAGTTGATCGGCGCGTGAGAACGTCCTTGAATTATAGCACGATGGACCAGCCATTGTTGAAGTTGGGTGTTTGAGAATTATTTTGATCATCATCAATATCTGGTATAATACAAGCAAAGCCATCCAGTAACAGCATGATCATCCGCCCAAAGTATCATCCTTCGACTCATCACCTTGATCTCCGCCAAGTGCCGCACAAATCCATCATCGATGGCAGCGAACTCAATCTCGGCAAGAAACTACTGAGTAACTTAAAAAATAGACACTTCTCCCTTGTCCCGTGGTATAAGCAAGTGATAACTCCCCCATAGCCCCATGAAAATCCGTCCGAAATCATTGGCCTCCAACCAAACGCCGCGCCCATCATAAAGACAAAGATGACATAAGAAACATGGTCGTGAGATTGTCAAATGAGACCGCCAAAGCAAACACCGCGATGTATTTACTTCTTAGCAGCAGCGGCCTTCTTTGGTGCGGCAGCACGCTTAGCTGGTGGGGCAGACTTGTTCTTGGTAACGCGGCCAGACTTGGTCTTGCCCAGGACGGCCTTGGACTCGACAATAGCTGGAGCAGCAGCGGCCTTGGTTGCCTTCGTCTTCTTGGTAGCTGGCTTAGCGACAGCCTTCTTGGTGGCGGCTGGCTTAGCGGCGGACTTCTTGGTGACAGCAGAAGCCTTCTTAACGGCAGCTGGCTTGACGTCCGCCTTCTTTGCGGCGGCAGTCTTCTTGACGACTGGCTTAGCGGCAACCTTCTTGGTGGAGGTGGCATTCTTGGTGGCGGCTGGCTTGGCGGCAGACTTCTTTGCGGCGGCAGAGGTACTCTTCTTAGCAGCTGGGGCTGGGATGGCCTCCTTCTTGGCGAGTTTGACTGTGCCAGATGGGCCTGGTGGAATGTCAGTTGGTGCCATCGGTTGAAGAATAAGTTGCGATAGATGTGGCATATGCAATGGATGGCTGGAGGGATGCTGTGGTGACTATGTGTTCTTGGATATAGGCGTGAACCCCCGGGAAGATCTCGGTCCAAAGAACTCCATATGTCTCAACAACTGAACTAGAAGATCAAACTTACCCTTTGGCTGAATGAAGTCTTCCTTCTCAACACCAGCGTGAATAGCCTTGTTGAACAAGGAGTTGAACATATTCTCGTTGGCGTTGATCGTGTTGTTGGCCTGGACATACTTCTTCAACGCGGAGCGACTGAAGTGACAGTCAGTAAATGCAATCTCGAAAAAGGATCCTTTCTAATCATGAAGAGGTCTTGCAACGTCGGCGCCGAATAGGGAAATCGGTGAAAATAAACGGAAAATACTCACGAAGAACCATTGCGATCTTTAAGCTGTTTGAGGAAAGCATGTTAACAAATTGTTGCTTAAATTTGTTGTTGTTCGCAAAGGAAGTCGCGACACCTGTGTCACAACAACATGACGCGACTGGAATGCGCCGGTCAACTTACTGCGATGATAGCGTCCTTGATCATGTCCTAGAGGATATATATTAGTAATTGGTACTTGAAGAAGCTATTAAACAAAAGACTAGAGTTGACTAGCCAATTGTGGTCGAGTATGAGGAAGATACGTACTTGGTAGCTTGGGGCAGCGGACTTCTTTCCAGCGCCGGACTCGGACTTCTTTGGTGGCATTTTGACGGTTGTTGGGGGCCGTATTGTTTAAATTAAAGGCCTAACTTAGTTGTATTTAGAAAATGTTAAAGTACTTGAATTGAAGTCGTTCGAGTCGTTGATTCCGGAAGGTCGAGTTTGTCGTGGTTAAGTTCGGAAGAGAGGGCGAAGTAGAGGGAAGTGGGAGGCATGGGCTTAATTTATACGCGGCGGGATGCGAGCTACAATCTGAGCTTCCAACCCAGATCACCACACCGTTAACCGAGCTAAGCCCCTTTGGGCCCTTTGCTTCATATTTTACCCATCCTTCAGAGAGAACCAGCACCCGGATAGCCAATCAGAGTTCTTGCAGCTCTTCATCACGCGGGTGAGGAGACGTGCTGGCAACTCCCCGATGTCAAAGATGAAGGGCAGAGCAACTCGACACTCCAGGTCAATGGCATCGCCCACTTTTTGAAGATTTTGCAAAAGCTCTGGAGGAGCAATAGACAGTGTAGACTGCTAGATTCTGTGATCTTGAATGTAAATCGAAGTGCAACAGTGCTTGTTAGGCATAACCCAATTCGCATATCCATTATAAGCCGAAATATGATAACTTGAGCTTGAAATGAGACTTGGTTGCGAATTCGCGAGCACTTTCATCCTTTCGTCCTCGAGACCTCTATCAAAGCATGACCCCTACCTAACCATGACGATGGGATTATATCAATCATTTTATCTCATTCGAATCACAGTTATTCAATGACAAACATGGCTTAATTCAGGACTGTTGGCTGGTGCGCATGTTGAGTTGGGAGCAGCAACAGTCGAAGGGTCTAAACCACAGCTTTTTGAAGCCAAAGTCGCATCAACAACCTCTCCAGGCGCACTTAGAATCCCACGCCCCCCACGTAAGTCATGTCCTCCAAGTTTTCTGGGAGGCTCTTAAAGTTTATGATCTAGCGATCGTATAAGTTTGGAATGAGTCAATCAGTTGGTGGTGTTGCTATCTACGAATACTTGCCATCCCAATATATCTTGGGGTCGCGATGCGACCGATGAAGGTGCAACCAAATAGTCCGTCGCTCATCACGCCAGAACAAAACCAGCTGACATAGTAAATATAGCTAAGATATACCTCGCTTCATTCAATCTATCGATTGCACCATTTTTTTTCAAATGCTTTTAAATTCCGAGCCCCAATATAAAAGAACTTTGAATGAAGGTTGGGCCTCCCGCCGGTAGCACAGGCGGGGCCGGGCGCGGTGAGAGGTTCAGCGTAGCTTAGAATAACCCTTCACAGCGTAGTCGGGGCAAGCTTAAAACTTATCAAAAGCATCTTCATCAGACCTGAAAAGAATTCTACACATTATATATACGTATGCTATTCGGTAGACGCTCAATATCTCCTTTTTTCTCGATGCCCCTCAGAGCCCCAGCGTCGCAGGCAGTACGCGACACCAGGCACATCGACCTCCCATCCCTCCTTCCCAAACTACCACCTCCGCCATCCCTCAGCCTACCCAGAATTCCACCCTAGTACACTAACGAATCTGACATGCGATCCTAGCTATAATGTGAGGCTCTCCTACTCCGGTATGTTGAGGTATTCACCAATATCTCTCGAGCCTCGTGTTCTTGGCTCCCCTCGCGGGACCGGCAATTGACTCGTCACTCTGATCAACCTGGCTTAGAATATATCATCAACTAACCTTTTTCCATCATAATTGCTTACATCTATCTGTCTCTATTACCATTACCAATCCCCAAACTAAGCAGAGTAATCCAACGCCTCATGTTGAGATCACCAGAGGTGGGTTTCTTCAAGAGGTCGATTGTCAAGTGCCAACGCGACGGGAACGGCCATCACAAGGCCGCCCCTCTTTGTTTTCTATTCCCTCTCTCTTCACGACTTTTTCCGCCTCATTAAGTATATTGTGCACTTTGATTCAGAGCTTCACCACTATATCTATCTGTCGTCTTATGAATAGCTAGTTGTGTTGAACGCACAATGCGATCAACTTACATAGGGCTTTACTTCCCCTGGTCGCACAACAACCGCGACGCGCCTGGTGTCGTATTAACACAAACAGCTCCTCACCATCACTACAGCCATCGCTCCTCTTTGCCATGCCAATTTGAAGTAAAATACTAGGTTTATTCAACTATAGTAACTCTCAGAGAATCGTCCCATAGCCCCTCTGTAAAGTTATCAAAATGTCGGTTTCACCCCGGCGACTGCTGACGTGCTCGCCCCTGCCAGCTGTTTCTCAACTTTCACCAGTCCTTTTCCCACTTTGATTATTGTGCAGCTGTAAGTGTGATGGCGCAGGTTAACTAAACATCACAATATACTGCCCACCACTCTTGCCACCGCACTATCAAGCCGCCACTGCCATCACTTCGTCGCCCCTGACGCGCCCTGTACTGTACTAGCTATTTCACCATCATTACTACACTAGTATTGCACATGCGCCTGCTGCAATAATTGTAATCCTGTTGGCAGTACGCAGACCCTCTCACCTTTCGCCTTGGCTCCCGGAAGTAGATCTCACTTGGGCAGCCTGCAGTGCGCATGTTTCTTACTGCTTTTCCTCACTTTACCAGCGGTATCCTCTGTCATCACACCAAGCCGCGCCGCCATGGAAAGCTCGCGGTGTTAAACGAAGCAATATGAACTGATCGGGGCTTACGACAGGAGCCTCTCAAATCAATTAACTGGTTCCAAAACGCTTGATTGTTTTTTTCGCTCAGTGGTTGAGAAAGAGCACATATATATTCACCACAACAGTCCCACCGCCTAAACATTGCATACATCCCGTGTCTGGAGGGCTACTTCTCCACTTATGACTCGGACCTACGCACACCAGGCCAATGTGGTATTAGCATGTGTGCCGAGATGGAGACTGCCCCATGCTCAGAGATTCTCTCAGTAGATCATAGTAGGGAGCGTTTGTGTGTATTGCTCGTGACAACCGATTAAACAGGCTTTAGGTACTCCGGCCTCCGTTAATTGCGATGTTGAGAGGTACACCAAACTTGGTCGAGGGCCGTCACCGCGTACATACTCACTCATATGCTGCTAGCCCTTCTGTATTGGCATCCTGCATTGACCACTGAGAGGCGAGCGAGCTTTCCAACGATATGTGTGATGTATTGGCGAATCCTTCTTCTGTTGATAGAACCAGTTGGTATCGAAGCACTCTATTGGCTTCGGCGCGACATGATTAAATTTGTTAAACAAATCTCACGATACCCGCGCGCTTTCAGCGAGAGCAGAACAGAAAAAAGGGTGAGAGCCAGTTGGCGCGATACAATTGCGGATACACACTTCTACCTCAGTGATCGGTGAATCCAACCTTGGCGGCACCGCCTGCAACCAGAAGAACCACCATCCATCCCCAGCAAGGACGGGCGCACCATATCCGCCTCCCTCGAAGGCTCCATGTACATGTTCGTCTTCTGCTCTGCGGCCCTCAGCGGCGCATTCCAAATCTCTGGGGTCGCGAAGGCCTCCCTGGGCGTCGGATAAAGGGATATTTATGTGTAGTATGATGCTCGGCAGATCGCCTCAAAGCTGGCCGAGAGGAGGTAATGGTCTACCGCGGTACGTGAAGTCAAAGTTAATCGGTTGGTAAAGAGAACTTGTGAAGCCGAAATCACTGCCTAGAATAAAGATTAAAAAGCAATCGGCTAAGTGTCCAAAGAGAGCGAGCTGCGCAGAGTGTGGGAGCATAGTTTAATCTGGAGAGAATACATTAATCCTCGATCCAACCGGTTTACATTTGGCGAGGTTAGTCGCGGCGGTGAATGCGCGTGGGCGGTAACGTCTCAACGCCCATGCATTTCCCATGCAACGCCTTGCTCGTTGGCAGCAATTGGGACCATCTTGTGCGCATCTTCCTCACTTTGAGAAGCGGTCGCTAACGGCTCACGGAGGAGGGACCCCTCCTTCGAAGCCCAAAGATCATGATATTGGGATGTAAATTGAAATTTTCATCCTGGTGCATGCGCAAAACTGGTTAGCTCTTTACACCGAGCACTTAGACCTGTGAGAAGTTGATTATTACAATGCAAATCAGGATTTTCATCCTGGTGCTTGTGCAAAAACCGATTAGCTGTTGAAAAAAGTTTGCAATGAATCATTCAAGGTCTGGATGAGGTAGTCCGAGAAGCGATGACCTTGGAGTAACTCATCCCGGCTTCAAGATGAGACGAAGGCCAACCGGTTGAGCCAACAAGTCCAATCACGCTTGAGAGTAATGGAGTAGTGAAGGCCTTAGCAAGGGCTCCGAGCTGGCCGTCTGCACAGGAAGTGCAGGGGCGGATTTGAAATCTTGTTCATTCAATGAGCCTATTATCTAGCTCTATGGCGACTATATCTAGCCTACCAACGACTTACTTGGCCTTTCCAAGCCCCGAACGCCCATCGGAGGCGTTTGCTCCTCATCCTTCAGTCTATCGCCAAAACGCCATACCCACACTCGACCTCATCCCGCAAGCAATGCAGCAAACACCCTTGATGAAAGCAATGTAATCCCACGAAGACGAAAAAGACCTAAGAGTTCATCTTCGGCTTCTTCTTCTCCGCCGTCTTGGAAGCCTTCTCCAACTTCGCCTTCTTCTTCTTCTCCTCCGTCTTCGCATCGGTCTTCCGCTTCAACTCCTTTTTCTGCTCCTCCGTCTTCGGGATCGGCTTAAAGAATCCCTCCAATCTCGCTTGTTGGGACGTCTTTAAATTCTTCTTCAATCTGTCTGCGGCCCCCCTCACCCTATCTTCACTGAATCCCTTCTCCGTGACAAGGAACTGCACAAGGCCGTCGACGTCTGGTTGCTCCCACTTGAACTCGCACTCCTTATCATCCGCCGCGCGCACGTCAGGGTGGAAGAACAGCTCGCGCGCGTCCTTGTATGGCCAGTCCTCTGGGATGGTATAGCGTTTCTTCTCATCGTTCTCAATGTACTCTACCACCTTCTCCAAGCTCCCATGTTCGCGAATCATCTTCAGAGCCGTATTTGGACCGATCTTTGGGATTGGATCGAGATAATCGCAGCCGAGGAGGATACACAGGTCGACAAACTGCTTCATTTCCATCTGCAGGCCATCGAGGACTTTGTCGAGATGGATCTCTTGGATTGGCTCTTTGCGCTGTTCGGAGAAAGTCAAGTGGCGGAGGAGGATTGGAGATTCGAAACAGAGGGTGTCCATGTCTTCCGATGCAGCGGCGTAAACCTTTCCTGCTCTCGCCAAAACAGCGCATTGTGCCTCAGCCTCCGTTGGTGCGATGATATATGGGATGCCCATCAACTTCAGCAATCTCTGACACTCTGCATTATGCTCTCTCGTCACCCTAACCGTGCGTCTAGAGAATTTCTCAATGTCCTCAGCAGTTCCCGTCTCCTTAGCTTCCTCCAATCCCTCGGTCGCTTCTGCCTTGCGCTGGAAACGCTTAGCCAATTCGCCGGATTTGAGTTTTGGTGGTGCGCCGTCGAACACGTATAGGGGTTTTACGCCGTTGTCGACTATGCGGAGAGTGCGGTAGAACATGCCCATGAGGTGGGAGGTTGTCTCGCCTGATTCGGAGGTGAGCATTTCGCCATTGGAGCGGACGGCGATGAGGAAGGAGTAGATGGACATGGAGCTGCATTTCTGTTAGATCGCATTCATTGCGGTGTAACCAAGGAAATGGAGGTGTGCTTACGCGTCCTGTAGTGTGTTAGTGGTTATACTAGAGGAATTCGACATTGCTCACACTTGATGTGCGGTCGTAATGAGTGTTTAAAGCTTACAATTGCAACTTTGCGACCAAATTGGTTCTTAATCTCACCCTCCTTGACAGCATCTGGCGCTTCATCTCTGATAATGGAAAACAACTGCTTGATACCCATATTTACGGTTGTTGTATGTAGTCCACGTCTATAGTTGTTTGGTTGTCTAAGCAGACAAGTTCGTGGTGTCGCGAAAAGAAATATGCTGGACCGTATATAGAGGTCGGAGCTCAATGCTACACGCTGTTTCTCATGACGTCTAAGGAGACGCGAATCGCGACACGAGCTAAAACTTAAAGTGGTTCTGCCTTGAAAGTTAGGCCACATCTTCTGACACCCTGAATGCGGAGTCGGTGAAAGCTTGGCCGGGGTGATGATGCCAGAAAGTTATGGCTGAAGACTGAAATCGGCACATAATTCACGACGCAAAGAGGGAAGATGAAACAATATTGATATCTTGATTCTATGAGAAGCTACAGTGTTGTATTTGATGTGAAGTTGTAAGAGCAGGCGCAGGCAACAAATGCGCATTATGTCAGCGTCATGGGAGCTCGGTTTCGTATCGGCAACTTGGGCGGCTGTCCCTAGGCTCAAACTGCATGCCCGCTCTTAGCGCTCGAGCCATACCCGATATGGTGCCACTGAGCCCGCTCGTCGGCTTGTCTTTGGGTACTGATAGCCATTTGGTCGCTATGTGGCCAGCGCTCGCATCCAAGGTAAATAGAAGCCCTTCTCCGCATCGAATCTTCTTCTACAAACAACATCTTTCCTCTTCTGTTATATACCACAGCGTCCTTGTCATATTTCTCATCTACGTCAGAATGTTTACCCCAGCTATTCGCGTTGCCGGAAAGCGGATGGCCGGTGTTTCTCGTCAAGCTGCTGTTAGAACATACGCCTCAACAAGCAAGGCAGCCTACCAATGGAACGATCCATTGCTCTCGAATAACCTCTTGACAGAGGAGGAGTTGGCTGTCTCCGAGTCGGCAGAGTCATACTGTCAGGAGCAACTCGGTCCACGAGTTCTTGGTAAGTTCCCACACCACTTTAAACCATGAGTCTGGCTAACCGGTTGGCTTCCAGAGGCATACCGCACTGAGAACTTCGACAAGAATGTCCTTGCCGAGATGGGCGAGCTCGGTTTCTTGGGCGCAACCATCGAGGGTTACGACTGCGCCGGCGTCTCCACCGTCGCATCCGGACTTATCACCAGAGCAGTTGAGAGAGTAGACAGTGGTTACAGATCTGCCATGTCTGTCCAGTCATCACTGGTTATGGGACCAATCTACGAGCACGGCACACAAGAGATGAAGGACAAGTTCTTGCCAGGGTTAGGCAAGGGAAAGCTCATCGGCGCATTCGGCTTGACTGAGCCAGACCACGGCTCTGATCCAGGATCTATGGAGACTGTTGCGAAGCCTCATCCAACCAAGAAAGGGTACTACTCCTTGTCTGGATCCAAGACCTGGATCTCGAACTCGCCGATTGCCGATGTCTTTGTTATCTGGGCCAAGTTGCAGGAGACTGGCAAGATCAGAGGATTCTTGATTGAGAGAGATCAGTGCCCACCAGGAGCGCTCGAGACTCCAGCTATCAAGAACAAGAGCGGTCTTAGAGCATCCATTACTGGTATGGTTCAACTCGACAACTGCCCTGTTCCAGTTGAGAACATGTTCCCAGAGGTTGAGGGTCTCAAGGGACCATTCTCCTGCTTGAACAATGCTCGCTATGGTATCTCTTGGGGTGTTATGGGTGCACTTGAAGACTGTATCGACAAGACACGCACCTACGCATTGGAGCGCAAGCAGTTCAAGAGCAACCCGCTTGCCAAGTACCAGCTTGTGCAGAAAAAGCTTGCTGATGCATCGACTGATGCTGCTTTCGGTGTCCTTGCCGCCATCCAGGTTGGAAGACTGAAGGATGAAGGTAAGGTGGTGCCAGAGATGATCTCTATGATCAAGAGACAGAACTGTGATCGTGCACTCTGGAACGCAAGAACGCTCCAGGAGGTTTTTGGTGGAAATGCTGCGTCTGACGAGTATCACATCGGAAGACATGTCGCCAACCTGTTTGTGACCCAGACGTACGAGGGACAGAGTGATATCCATGGTAAGCAAACCCTCGTCGACCTTCAACTTCATACTTTACTGACTCGTGGTAGCTCTCATTCTTGGAAGAGCCATGACCGGCATCCAAGCGTTTGCATAAAGATACCATATTACTTACTATTTTTGGAAGATTTGGATATAAATACCATGCGTTCCCTGTGTAACTCGAAATTCGGGTGACATGTTGTCTTCGTGAAAGCTTGTCTTCTCGGTTGTTCCCGAAAGTCGGAAGCAAACGTCATAAGCTTGAATGTCGGCCGAGACGCCTTGCTGCGCGATGGTGACATATCAACGCCACTATTAATCTAATTTTGCGCTTGACAGTCTCTCTTGTGCATCTTGACTGAATCTCAAGTGCAGTCCAACCGCTGTCAAAGTGTCGTGTAAATGATGCGTGATGCTGAATAAACGCTGAGTTGCGATGGCTGAAAGCATCCTGTGGATACCTGTAGAAGGGAAGGCTTGCCGGCTCTTTGGTGATGTTTTGACTCCAGCCCGGCGAGAACGCTAAATCGGCTCCCTCATCTTGACCACATAAAGACCAACAACAATACAAAACTCCCTACAAAAACGTATTCCTCCCTGATATTTATGGTTCTTTGAACTTCGCCTTATCGTGCTTCGAAGTGTATCCTGTGATAAGACTGTTAAGTACACCGCAGATTCAGCCTTACTTCACCGTATCTGCGCCCGCGCCCCTCTCGCCTCTTTTGACACTAACGTCGCCGTAGCCTGAACCCTTTCTGTTCATCATCCTCCTCCGTCGTCACTTCGATACCCAACCACCACACTTAGCTATACACAACAGTCAAGATGGCGCTTAAGAGAATTAACAAGGAACTCACTGATCTCGGACGGTATGTATAGCCGGACGCCCAAATAAACCAAACCGCAGAAACCCTTCTCTGGTGGGGTGGGAGCGATAAACGCGGGGTCATGATGTGTATTGCACAACTTCACCAGACCAAAAAGAGACATGCCCTGATGGGTCGCTAGCAGCTACTGACCTTTATCAACAGTGATCCACCGTCATCCTGCTCTGCAGGCCCAATCGGCGATGATTTGGTACGTTGTAGCATCCAAATTCTGCTCCTTAACGCCTTTCTTTCAGCAGCGCATAAATTCGTCGCAGATAGGACTATACAAACTGTAGAACCTAAGCTAACATCTCGTTTTACAGTTCCACTGGCAGGCGACCATCATGGGTCCAGTAAGTTCACCTTTGCGACACCCGACAGCTCCGTTGGCATGCACAGCTCAGCCTCGACCAACCCTTTAGAACAGCAGGAACAAAGGGTACTAACACATACACCAGGGTGACTCTCCATACTCTGGAGGTGTCTTCTTCTTGGCCATCCACTTCCCAACCGACTACCCATTCAAGCCACCGAAGGTCAACTTCACCACCCGGATCTACCACCCAAACATCAACTCCAACGGCTCCATCTGCTTGGATATCTTGAGGGATCAGTGGTCCCCAGCCTTGACCATCTCTAAAGGTGTGGCCGATTCCTCAAACACGACGCAATCAGCAGAATACTAACAAACACACCAGTTCTCCTCTCTATCTGCTCGATGCTTACCGACCCAAACCCAGACGACCCACTCGTCCCAGAAATCGCCCACGTCTACAAGACCGACCGCAGCAGATACGAGGCCACCGCACGCGATTGGACCCGCAAGTACGCCATTTAGATGAGAATCATCTTTGTGGCTGCTTCACGGTTTTCGATTACGCGTTATGGGATTTCAAGCTGGCGTCAACTGTTCTTCTCATAGCAAATATTGGTCCGGTGCTGCATGGCTTACGGTTACTTCGTTCCTAGGGGAGGATAGTGAAGATGAGACCATGACGGAGCGATATCATTATGCGGGGTTTGGAAGGACTGGAGGGGAAGTGAGCGTGTGTGGGGGTTTGAAATTGGCTGTGTGGCGAGATCGGGGCCTTTCGTAGTATTAAATACATCGCTGGGCTTCACTTTGTGGTATTGGAGCAGGATACATGAGTTGTGATTGTGAAGTGCACTATTGCCGGGGCCTGCGCTTATGACAATTAGCGGTGGTGGGAAGTGTTCGTCTCGAGCTCCGTCGGAGCGAGCCCGCCAGGAAACTACACAAATGCCCGATTCCTACCTTTGTTTAGACTATCTATCACCCTAACTACCTTTTATCCACCAAGGTATCTTTACGTAACAAACATTATACCCATTCTCGTTCTCTTGCCGAACCATCATGTCACGTGCGCGTTTAACTTCTAGACGCCCAAAGCACTAGGGCCGTTACACGATCCTTGCTCAAACCACAATCAAACCAGGAGTAACCGCCAGAGCGGCCTCTATCTCTCAGACCTCGTCTAATTTTGCCAAATAATGATGCCAGACCACAATATCCCGGGTCTGACCTCACCGACATCAGTCTCGAAGTTGGGGGGGGCACGGCTCGTCGATGTCAAAGCCTCTTGTGCCAGACGACCTTGCTGTCTGAGAGTGCCCCCTTAGCTAGAGGGTCGAGCTTCAGACGCGTCAACTAGTGGTCGCAGGTCAAGGCCGGTATCCAGGTAGAGTGTTTTCTTCTCGTCTCTTGTTTCCTGAATCTCTACCATCATTTTGTCATCTTGTTCGTCTTATGTCTGGAGCTTGCTTGGTTTCCAGTTCGGCTTATTTCTCACTCTCTTTTGCTTTGCATTTCAGCTGTTTGCGACACTGACAGAGCTACAGCCTTCGTTTCGTTCCCATCGCACATTACGCAAGCTGGACTTGACCAACATCTTCCATTAAGTTTACTTCAAACGTTGGAATTCCGCCAAATCGAATCTCGTGTAAACTCGATCTTCACGCCATCGATACGAACCAGTTTAACACGATCTCTATCACGTAGCCACCATGAACAACACAACGCGCAACCCCTACCTCTATGAAGAGAGGCCCTTCGAGCGCTCACGACTGCCTCCACTCGCCAGAATGTTGACAACAGTCGGCACTGGCTTGGAGAAAAAGCAAAATTCCCTAACTTGGAGACAGAAATACAACCGCTGGATGATAAACGAAGGCAGCCGACACATCACCCTCCTCATCTTCGCCCTCCTCCACGCCATGGTCTTCGTCTTCGGAATCATAAACTACCAACTCAAAGACACTTTGGCTGGGCCACGAGCTATATTTGGCTTCACCTACCCCATTGCGAGAGCGAGTGCGTTGGTGCTGCATGTTGATGTTGCGTTGTTGCTATTTCCGGTGTGTAGGACGCTGATCAGTTTGTTGAGACAAACGCCACTCAATGGAATCATACAGTTCGACCAAAACATCTCCTTCCACAAAATGACAGCGTGGAGTATTGTTTTCTTCTCCTGGCTGCATACGATAGCACACTGGAACAACTTTGCTCAACTAGCTATCAAGCAGGGGCTAGGATTCAAAGGGTTCATACTCGCCAACTTCGCTACTGGGCCGGGATGGACAGGGTATGTTATGTTGATCGCACTGATGGCTATTGTCTGGACCAGCGTGGACAAGGTGAGGAAAAGGAACTTCGAGAGGTTTTGGTACACGCACCACCTCTTCATCGTCTTCTTCGGCTTCTGGGCTGTACATGGGGTGTGGTGTATGATTCCCTCCGGCTTCCAGAATAGATGTAGAAGTTTTGGAGCCAATGCTACGGGCGTGTTTTGGCAGTATTGGCAGTACGGCGCCTTCATCTACCTCCTTGAGCGAATCATGAGGGAGGTTCGAGGACGACACAGCACGTATATATCAAAGGTTGTACAGCATCCTGGTAACGTGGTGGAGATACAAATTAAAAAGGAACACACGAAATACCGGGCGGGAATGTATGTTTTTATTAGCTGTCCTGAGGTTAGCCTATGGCAGTATCATCCGTTCACGCTTACAAGTGCGCCAGAGGAGGACTATATTAGTGTGCATGTTAGTATGAAAGAGGAGAAGAGCTGGACTAGGAGATTGGGGGAGGCGGTGGGGTGTGAGGTTGATACGAGGGAAAAGCGGAAGTATGAGGGGGCGCAGATGGTGGCTGTTGGGCCCGACCAGATGCTGGAAGTTGGTCCGGCGCTGAGAAGGGTGTTGCCGAGGGTCCATATCGATGGGCCGTTTGGATCTGCTTCAGAAGACGTGTTTAAGTACGAAACCGCCATCCTGGTCGGCGGCGGCATAGGCGTAACTCCGTTCGCTTCCATCCTAAAGTCGATATGGTACCGCCTCAACTACCCGGCGTCTCCAAAGGGGTACAAACAAACACGCTTACGAAAGGTCTACTTCTTCTGGGTCTGCCGCGACATCAACGCCTTCGAATGGTTCCAATCTCTCCTCCTCGCTATCGAAGCCCAAGACCTGGATCAGAGGATAGAGATCCACACCTACCTAACAGGAAAGGTGCACAAAGACCAACTGGAGAACATCAACCTGAACGATGATGGAGAGAAGGATACCATTACGGGGTTGACGGCGCCGACGAGGTTTGGGAGGCCGGAGTGGGAGAAGGTGTTTGCTGGAGTGAGGAAGCTGCATAGACCTGGTGCCTGGTGAGTGATCCCAGATGAGAGGGAGGTGAAGATATGCTAATGGTTTAGTGGTGTGTTCTTTTGTGGACCGCCGAGTTTGGCGGGTGATTTGCATGCGCTTTGTAATGAGTACTCGGATCCGGATTGGTCGTATGTTTGGGGGAAGGAGAATTTCTGAGCCATTGGCAGCGCCATGGGTGAATCTGGAATCTTACCTCACTCCAAGATTTTGAGGTAGAGGTTTGAGTACTCAGGCATGGAGTGAAATGAGGATTTCACTCGAAGAATCCAGAGCAAAGTTGGTTTCGAAGTCACCTAATGTTTGGACGTTTGGGAAAGAGACGATCACACGGCGCAAGCCTCTTATTCTCAAGAACATGAACCACGGCTACCACCTCAGGAGTTCTCCCGTCACCTCGGCACCGTTAGCATACTACCGATATCGAACGAAGCAGTGTTCGGGTCGTGTATCTCGAGGTGTCTTGAGTCATGCCACCGGCATTTCGGTGTTTTGATTTATAATAGGTTAGTGACTGTATGCTAAAGGTACCACTTAAGTGTAGGATACTCGATGCTCCAATCATCGACTATACAGAGCCAGCGGGAGTTTTAAATCGCCGCACCTATGATTTCAATATAAGATATAAGGTGGTGATCCCAAAGAGTTTCTTAGCCTCTTTTTTAGGTCTGTCGAAGCCATGGTGATGTCTGCAACATAGCCCTCGGACACTTCAGATGAGACGCCGTTTCCTTCTCAGTTTCGGCGACAGCTTCCTAGATATGGATTCATGAAAGTCCAAATTACGAAATTTTCGACACTGTGTTTTTGAAACTCAAACCTCTTCTGATTTGTTGGGATTCAAGATACCTTGAGCAAATGTCCATCCAGCGGCAGCGCATAGACAAACGATGATCGAGCCACCCCAAGACAGATTTGCAGGCCTTGAAAGTTTATCTCTCCAACCTCAATACTCGTGGTTGTGGTGCATGAAACGCCCGGATATCGAGCGTGTAACCAATATTGATCCTCGCAGCGAGAACATACCGTCGGATGCGCGATCATGGCCCTGAGCCACGAAGGGGAGACCATGTGAGTGTTCTGGTGGATTCATGGTGTTGTTGGCAGGAACACGATTCGTGCCTAAGTAGGCACACGAGGCACGGACCTCTTCGCGCTGTTGCCGGCACGCCAGAGTTTGGTCCAAGCGTCATATGGGGGACAACCCACTCTCCGCCATCAGGCTGGCAACTTGCCGCATATGAGAGCAACCGCAGACTGAACCAACTCCTGGATTTTACCTTCACTTTCAGAGTGAACACTCAATTACAAGTAAGACTTGATCTTCTGTTTCCTGTTACACTATAGAGCCATTCGTTTGTAATCTCGACTATTTCTGTCACCCAACAACTACATTAGTCAGATTCAGTTCGTCATTCGCTCACGTCCGGACCTTACCTTATCAGAGAGCCTCGCCGGTTGTCTCTCTTGCCACGGCCATAGACACCACCACAACACTGCCAGAACAACAGTCAAAATTCCTCCGCTAGGTACCAAACGTAAGGCCGCAGTTGCCTCTAGCAATCTGGAACCCGACCATTACGATAACCACGATAGTAAACGGCCAACTCCTGCTGCGTCTCCTAAGCCAACTAAGAAGACTGGGAAGAAGATGGCGGACTCCGACCTCGATGACTGGAACTCGGATGTGTCGAGCGGAAGTGACCAGGAGGACATTCTGATGGACGATGATGCTAGCCAATCTGGCGACGGTGAGTTGACCTTCACCTAAGGCGTTCTTCATGAGAGGACGAGGCTGACGTTATCATTATACAGACTTTGGATTTGACGACGAGCCAGAACCAGATCTTGTAGAACCTAAGGACAGACGAGATGCATTGAGGGAGAAGTTTGAAATCGAATATAAGGTGTTTCATCCCGAGGACATTCAATCGCAACAAAACATTATGATCGACGAGGTCAACATGATTCTGGACATCAAGAAGGAGGATGCGGACATCCTGTTGCGCTACTTTCTCTGGAACAAGGACAAGCTTATTGAGCAGTACATGGACAGGCCTAAGAAGGTGTTAGAGGACTCCGGAATCGGATCAGGAAGGGACCAGAAGCCTGAGCAGAAGGTCATTCCGGGCTTCATGTGCGAGATTTGTTGCGAGGATGGTGACGACCTGCAGACTTTCGCCATGAAGTGCGGTCACAGGTATTGCGCCGACTGTTACAGGCATTATCTCGGACAAAAGATTCAGGAGGAGGGCGAGGCGGCGCGTATCCAATGTCCATCGGATGGATGCCAGCATATCATTGACTCTAAGTCCCTCGATCTGTTAGTGCCTAAGGAAGTTGTCGGCAAGTACAATGAGTTGCTCATGCGGACGTACGTCGAGGATAAGAACTGGATGAAGTGGTGTCCGGCACCGGACTGCGTCAACGCCGTTGAGTGCAAGGTCGCCAAAAAGGACTTGGACAAGACCGTACCAACTGTGGCCTGCGACTGCGGCTACCGCTTCTGCTTCGGCTGTATTCTGTCAGACCACCAACCGGCACCGTGCGAGCTTACGAAGCGCTGGCTGCAGAAGTGCGCTGACGACTCCGAAACCGCGAACTGGATTTCGGCCAACACTAAGGAGTGCCCGAAGTGCCAGTCGACAATTGAGAAGAATGGCGGTTGCAACCATATGAGCTGCAGGAAGTGTAAACACGAATTCTGCTGGATGTGCATGGGTCTGTGGTCTGAGCATGGCACCAGTTGGTACAACTGCAACAGGTTCGAGGAGAAGAGCGGTGGCGAGGCGAGAGATGGAATGGCAAAGAGCAGAGCTAGCTTGGAGAGATATCTGCACTACTATAACCGCTATGCGAACCACGAGCAGTCGGCAAAGCTGGATAAGGAGATGGCAGTCAAGACGGAAAAGAAGATGATGGCTCTTCAGTCGCAATCCAAAATGTCTTGGATCGAGGTGCAGTACCTCAAGACCGCCGCGCAAGCTCTGCAGACTTGTCGCCAGACTTTGAAATGGACATACGCTTTCGCCTACTACCTTCAGCGCACCAACCGTACCGAGATATTCGAGGACAACCAGAAGGACTTGGAGATGGCAGTTGAGAACTTATCCGAGATGTTTGAGAAGCCCGTCAAGGAGCTCGGCGACGGAAAGCTCAAGGTTGAGATCATGGATAAGACGACGTATTGCAACAAGCGTCGTATCATTCTGCTCGCCGATACTGCAGATAAACTGAAGAAGGGCAAGTGGGATTTCCAGCCTGACGACTTTGAGGGTTCTACATTGAAGAAGTCCTGAAGGGACTTTTGCCTTTGAGTTTTTCGGTTTTAGAGAGGCGCTGCAAGTTGGCTCGCGAGGCGCAAGTCGCGCCCGCAGGTTGCTTTATACTGGATTCTTTTCCTGGATATCTCATTCATCGTCATTTCTTCTCGTGTTAAGAACTGCGCTGACATTGCACCAGGCCTTTGGGAGTTTAATGTCGATTTTTCGAAGCCGGAGCCGAAGCCGGGTAAGGTTGCTGCTAAATAGAGTATATGGTGGTCAGATGGGGAGACGGGCGTTTATGGGCGAATCATGGCGCCGTCGGAGGATATCACTCATACATGGATTTGGCCTGGCGTTGTCATTTGGGAGCGTGGAGCAATAGGGGAGCACAGAAATGAATGAAATGAGACCTAAACATACTTTTCTTTGTCCATGGCAAGATGCTTTGCGGTTGAGAGTGTGAACTTTTCTGCTGCTGTCTCGAGGATTGTTGCAAAGGATAAGCTGGCACATTGATTCCCTTACAGCGCGGCCATCGAATAAGAAGGTCTGAATTTGTTACTGGGGTGATAAGGTTTGTGAGACTGCTGATATATGTCGTTCCTGGTATCCATCCCATGTACGTCCAAGGCGAACATTTTCGGTCTCATCCTCAACGAATGTCGATCGTCAATCTCTTCCCCCTAAATGATATATGCTACTTCTGTATATTCTGACCCGTTCGGGCTGTCGATAACTAACATAACTGGCACTTTGGAACCCGTTCTCTGATATCTGGTAGCTGCCACGAGGGCAGGGTGTGATATCCATCACTGCCTGGCTATCTCGTTGATTGTTTGCAGGAAATTTTGAAGCTGTTTCCGCCACCATGTCAAATGAAACTGATACAACAGTAAAGTGAGTTCCAGGTCGTCCGGCTTAGAGTGAATAAAATAACTCGAGAGCAGGCGATGCGAGGCTTTGTATTCTGGTATTCTTCTTCTCTTTGCCATGTCCATCGATATCGCATTGGTTACCTCGGTCGGATCAACGTCCCAACGATCATCTCAGACCTCTGAGATAGATATTATCATGTCGAGATGCAAGTTGAGAAGTAGGTCCAAAAACCAGTTAACGTTAGCTCATAGGACCACGATTATCTATAACTTTTGAGACACACATTGATAAACAGACTTAGAAACCAGTTGGCCGCCAACATCCGCGTTGTCAGCACATCGTTATTCCTTCCTCTTCTTCCCCATCCGTTATCGTTTGTTCCCCCCTTCATTTTCCAACCACGAAAATGGGGTAAATGACAACACAATACATCTTGCTTTATATACTCATTCGGCGGAGCATGATCAATAATCTCCTACCACAGATCGTGGTGGGATGGTGTAATGGTAGCACGTGACGTTGTGGTTTCTCGCCTAGCGAGCTTCTATGAATGATCCGTTTCAATCTGGGTTCGATTCCCAGTCCCGCCAGGAGATTGAAAGCCCAGTTGGTTAAATTCCAACAGCAACCTAAATTTTTGAATTTTCTGTTTCGGGATGCTTTTGATAAAAGGTTGTGTGATGAAGCTTGAGAAGGCTGTTTCTTCCTCTTGTTTGTTTTGGCAGGTGAGTTGCAAATCGACCCACTTGCCTCGCCTGTGAAGGCCGTGTGTATGCGGACGTTGAGGAGGGTTGATTGACAAACCCGTTATGGAGCAGCGAGGGGTTAAGGATATCAAAACGCGCTCCAACGACAAAAAGGAGGTTGGCAAACATGAAGGCTGTTAACTGGTTTCAGACTAAGAGCAAGCAGCCTGCGCGGCATCAGAAGCGCAATCTGAGAACACCATGTGCGAAGTTAAGCCTTTCCGCATGGGCAGCGACTTAACGCCAACGCGATGTGTTTGCGCACAGGAGCTACGCTTCCCGGATATGGTTGCGGCGTGCTGGCTCGAGGCGAAGGAAGCAGGACCGTTAGACGTTACCCCGCCTACCCATCCAAGTCTCCAATGAGCAAACGACGCCAAGTTGCATCGTTCCTTGCACCTACCACTGTCGCCGCTTGACTCTGACCATCAAAGTGATTACTTGCTTCCTTCCTTCCATGCCCAGCCCCTCTTACTTTCTTAGTGCAATCGTTATCTTGTCGCTTGAGCTTCTTCATTCCCTTCTTCTACATAAACCCGAGTTGTCCTCTCAGAATTCTCCTTCTCCCATCCATCACATACATCCCACTCACCAAGCCTCTCGCACAAAATCGACACAATGCCTCCACCAGAATACACAGCCTTCAAGGCCCTCTCCTTCGACATCTTCGGCACCCTCATCGACTGGGAACCAACAATCATTGAAATGGTAAACACCCACCTTGCATCCAACCGCTTAGACAACGGCGAACCCCGCAAGCCCTTAACCAAAGAAGAAATCATCCCCCTCTTCGTCTCCTACGAACGCCAACTCGAAGCCAAATCCCCAGACGCCCCATACCGTGAGATTGCGGGGGGGGCGTATATTGCTACCGCCAAGTCGCTGTTCGATTCGGATGGAGATATGAAGATGGAGGCGGAAAAGCAGGCGGAGGAGCTCAAGAATGGAGGTGTGGGGAAGTGGCCTGCGTTCGCTGATACCGTCGAGGCTATGAAGAGGTTGGGAAAGTACTACAAACTGATCGCGCTTTCCAACATCGACGAGAAATCCTTCGACGGCACGTTAACCGGCCCGTTGAAGGATGTGAAGTTTGATGGTGTATACATCGCCGAGGATATTGGGAGTTATAAACCGGATCTCAAGAACTTTAAATACCTGTTCAAGAATGCGAGGGACAGTTTTGGAATTGAGATGGGCGAGATCCTGCATGTGGCGCATAGTTTGCAGCATGATCATGTGCCGGCTAAGGAGATTGGGATGGAGCCGAGTGTCTGGATCGAGAGAGGCGACGGCCACCAGCTGAAGGAATACGAGGGAAAGCTGAACCTAGGAGCGAGGTTTGATACGCTTAAGGAATTTGCGGATGCTGTGGAGGAGGCGTGGAAGGCGAAGGAGAGGGAGTATCAGAATCAGGAGAATAATTTGGAGGGGAAGCCGGAGGTGCATGTTGATAAGGAGTTGGAGGTGTTGGAGGAGAAGGGACTTGGTGGTAGTTGATATGTCTGCGGTTTTGAGAGTTGATGGGCACGCATCGAGTATGCAATAGTTCTTGGAGGTTCCAACCAAGTATCATTACTTCTTGCTTCTACTCTATCGAACCCTTATCAAGAACACCAGAATTAACAGAACTCGAGTAATGAAAGCCGTTACTCCGTTATTTAAGTAAATACATCAAGCATCGCCCAATGCCGGCCTGTCCTCATGGTCACCAAGAACATCAAACTGACCAACCATCTCTTGTTAGCCGTCGGATCCATCAACCTCCTCCACATCACTTTCGTCACACCCAAACAGAAGCCCAGTGTCAGAGTCACAAGGCCAACAGGCAGCACATGTTGGAAGAGCTGGCTGGAATTGTTGAGCCGAGGACCATGTCAAATTCGGGCATCGGCTGAGCGGTAATAGTAGTGGTGCTCCAGAGTGTGTGAGTTGTGAGTGGCTGAGTGACAGTTATCGGGGTCATAGTTACTGTTGGTGCGGTCTTGACTACGGAAGTGGTGTGCGTGATGAACGTCCGAGATATCTAACACTTTATTAGCAAAAATTAAGGTATTGTGAGATGGAGAAATGAGTTGGAAAAATGAGAGCTCACCATCGTCTTCCAAGAACCCGCCTTGACTCGCTTCTCTGCCGCCTTCATCAGATATTCATTCGCACGATCAAACTCTCCACGCGAACGGCACTTGTCGCCTTGTGTGCACGTCCATGATGTCCTTAAAGGCCGGACATCTTTTGAAGAGTCAAGCTGGCCCGAGATGCATGAGTTGGCTCTGTCGTCTCCGTGCTCGCTCATGCAGATGTGGTTTTCCCCTCAGTGGACGCTTTGCATGAATTGGGATGCTGATAATCTGTGAGTTTGATAATGAGAAGTGGCAGTTGAGAAACCCATGGTTCGGGTTGTTGGTAGTTTCTGCTTTTGAGAAGTGGTAGATGAGAAGAGAGAGACAATAAAAAAGGAAGCACAGGTGGCCACCAACCTGCTCGTAGTTATGCAATAAGGAAATGGTGGTGTCATCACGGCTATGTTCCGTGGTTTTGTGTTGGTGGTTGACACTAGCAAGACAGCTCACGACGACTTCATTCTTAAGGATTGCGGGAACTCTATGGGGATCGAGCACCACAAGATTGCGGCTAAGATCTGCTCAGAATATCCTCAAACAGAAAGAATACATATACGAACGTGCGGCTTCTGAGCAAGCATTGCGATGGAAATCTCAATGCTAACTGGTGTTTGCGCAAGCACCAGGATGAGCATCCAAAACTGAAAGGACACATCTGGAATCACACGCGGAGGGTCTCGGAAGCATAGGCGCATTGAAAACATCATTACAAAGTAAACAATGGATATCATGTCAGGTATATTCGCTCTCTACCTCCCCACACCAAATGGTATAGTATACGTCAACTTCCGCTCCCTATGTGAGAGGTACTATCTTCAAGAACCATAAACCACCTCTTATTACCGCGAGCCGCTTACAAGGTATACTTGAAGCCCGGCTGTCCCTCAATCATCTTTCCACCAGCATCGACACGCTTGTTAGCCCTCCAGAACTTCAAGGTCATGAGAAGGGTGACCACGACAATCAAGCCGTTGGCGACCATGCAAGCAATGATACCTGGGGTGTATCCTGGAGAATCCTGCTGTCTGAAAACGGTAGATCCGATGATACCACCGATGCCACCGAAGCCGACGAGAGTAGCAGAGCAAAGAGCACGCTTCCACTGTCCACGGATGTTGTTGGCCTGGTAAGTCAAGATGGCTGGGATGTTGGCGTTGGCACCGATGGTGGCCAAGAAGACACCAAAGTAGCGAGCACCGTTGTTTTCGGTGAATGCCAAGATTGGGAGGCCGGTAAGGCAGAGGAGGGCGTTGAAGATGACGGATGAGGCACGGTTGCGGATCTTGTCGGCGTATATGGCCTGGACGAACATGAAGATACCGGCAGCGGCGTATGGTGGGGCAACCAAGCACTGGGACTCGGCGATGTTGAAACCCATCTTGAGACGGAGAATGACTGGCAAGAAGTAGGCGATGGCGTAGGAGGTGACGGTGCAAAGACCGAAGATAGAGGCGAAACCCCAGACCTTGAGATCGAGGGAGTGGCGGAAGTACGCGCCGAGGCTGAACTTCGGAGCCTCAACATCGGCTCCTGCAAAACTGTTAGTTGTTGTTTTGAAGATTAGTGGCTTCATCAAGCATTTACTCACTGTCGTGCTCAATTCTAGCCACGCAGAATTCGACCTCGGCGTCAGACAAGAACTTCCATGCGCCGCGAGCCTGTTCTGGGAATGGTACGAGAATAATGTAACCGACGACCGCGATGATGCAGGTGAGAATGCCTTCCATCTAAGCAATTGTTAGTGCGTTATATTAAAAGATTGGCATGATTTCACCCACGATGAAGATCCAACTCCATCCATTCAAGCCGCCAAGGCCCTTCATTTGCATGAGCCCATAGGCGAGGATGCCCGCAAAGGCGGATGCGGCAGAGCCAATGAGGTAGAAGACGGAGTAACGCTTCTGGAGCTCGAAACGGGTGTACCAGGTGGACATGAGGTAGGCGCATCCAGGGAAGAAACCAGCCTCGAGAACACCAAGGATGATACGGAGACCGGCCATCTCTTCCCACTTCTTCACGAATCCGAAACCTTGGGAAATGTGTTAGCATGACCTTAACACCAAAACTATCGCAAATCTTACTTATCATAATTGCGCCCCATAAGAAGGTAATGGCTGGCAAGAAAGCACGTGGGCCAAGCTTGCGCAGAATGACTGTTGCCGGTGGCTGGAACAAGACGTATGGGATGAAGAAGATGAGAGTGATGATGGAGTAGCGATCAACGCCTGGAGCTGGGAGACCTTGTGGGGTAACGAATCCGAGATCAACGCTCATTCTGCAGACTATGTTAGCATTTGTTGCAAATTCGTTGGATATAATCTCTCAACCTACCCAGCAATGTTGGCGGCGGACAAGTTAGTTCTGTCCATGAGCGAGATACAATACATGACACCCAGAGTGACGGTCAATCTGCGATCGATGCGGTGCACGATCTTTCTCTGCTCCGAGTGGGTGAACTGGGTGATGCGAGGGTCGTTTGTCTCGTCGTTCGTCTCGGCGTGCTTGAGGAAGTCCTCATCGTGAACATGGTTTTGCTTCTCAGCATCCTCAACAGAAAACTGTCTTGGGCTGTCCTGCTCGTAGATTTGCTTCGTGTCTGCCATTTCGTTGTGTATATCGGACTCGTCGAGAAAGAGAAGCTGGAGTGATGGTTGAGTGGAGTATGAGGAAAGTAAGAATCTGGGGAGGGACAAGGACTATATAGCTAGGTCATCGTGTGGACCGGCCATAGTGCAGTGGAGTCCTATGAGTACACCAGCGCAAGGTACCTTCATGCCGACGAAATATGGAACTTACCTAGGCAAACTCAATGGAAAGGGCGATTTTCGACGCCAAGTGACAATGACTTACCACAGCGTCCCTCACACGGCTCGCAAACTTTCCAAACGAGCAATTGGGGCACGCCTTGGCACTAGTGCAGACGGATCGAGGTGGGTGCGAGTGGACGGAACGATCTGTGACTGGGGGAGAGGGGACGCCACCGTGGGGATTTGCTGGGGTACCATCCGAAACTTGGAGGTAGGAGACCTGGGGAAGGGATATCCCCACTAGAGACGCTAGTACTCCCTAGTGGCGCCGTTCACAACACAACTTCAATAAGTGCTGGCGGTGGGTCTTTGGCCACGCCATTTTGCTGAGCGGAAGCAGCACTCCGTTGAACTTGTCGTTTCGAAAGGTCCGCTACAGACTTATGCCACCGCCGTGTGATCGCCCCTTCTTCGACGTTGTGGGCCATATAATTGCCACTCCAGCTGAACTACTGCCAGGAGGCGAGGACACGATGAAGACTTCGCTTTGCCCCGCAAACCACGATAAATTTATCGACCCCAGCATATCCATAACTGCTGATCCAAGTACCGTCCCCAGCTAGCAAATTTCTGGCACCAATCTAAGTCCTGTAAGTCCTAGCTTGGGCCGTCATCATCGCAAGCATTCGGAGAGATGAACGAGGGCCTTGGAAGAATGGTGAGCCGAGTCTGGACTTACAGGTCGCAGGGTGTTGAGTGGCTGTCACGAAAGCGGCATGGTTGAGAAGCGATGTCACGTTGTGATGGGTGGAGGTTGTGGGGGCCAGAATGCGGGGAATGCCAGGGTGGTGATATTTCCCAGTGTATCTGTCTCGCTTAGCTAGAAACGGGAAATTCTGATTCGCCGTGGCGAGGAAGATGCCTCGGTGGAGCCTCGGCATGGAGTTTGATGATGCGGGGTAGTGTCTCGACAGGGCTTGGCGCCTAATTGGACCCCTTTGGTAGAGATGGTTCTGTCGTACGCAACGCATCGCACACAGATATGGCGCTTCGCAGTGATAGACGCGACGAGATGAGTCGATGTACTCCGCACGGAAAGCCGTGCTGGGATCGGAAGAAAGAGGGTCCCCATTACGCTAATGGTCATGCGAATGACAATGCTCCTTCATAAAATATCAGCCCATGGGTTTCCAATATTGAGGAGCACTCTGCGCCATGATTGCACACGGCAAGTTGTTAGTGCCTTTGACTTGGACTGCCGATTTTCTCACCTACGAGTATGTTGTGGAACTTTTGAGGACCATCTGGTTACTTGCGGAGATAGCAGGAAGCATGTGCCTCGGGACGAGCAAGAGTGCAAGATAGCAAGATGGCATCAAAAACGAGGAAGAGACAGATATCAACTATCGCAACGGAAAGCAACGACTCCGGGACTGTATATGGCACTTGCCCGCTGTCGACTAATCGCAACTTGAACGCCTTCAACCAGCCACGGCAGCTTGCTTGTCATTACAGAATATCCTGCCGAGTTAAGCCCATCAGTTTGGGCCCTTTCAGCCACACAAAGAGGGGTATGAGCTGGAAAGAATTCGGCAGCCTTCTGTACTTCATACTTTTTTGTCGATTCACATTTTTCCCTCTGTATTGTGTTCGCACAATCGCGGCTGACTCTGTTGCTTCCCCGAGACATGGATAGAAAGCTCCTATCATTCCTGTCTCGTGTGCTTTGCTCAAACCAAATTTAAATCTGAAACCATCTGCGAACGAAGCCGCAAGCGCATCCAATCTTACCTCTGGTGCAAATGTGTTGTCTCCCAATGACCCGAAATTTGCCTCGGTTCGTCCCGATCGGGCGGTCCATTCTCTGCGCGTACCGCAGATGCTGTAACTACGAGCCGCGCCTAAGAGAATCCGACTGCTTGGATGGTGTACCCGTATAAACACTCTCTGGTGAAGTAGTTCTTACGGAGATCGGAAAGAAGAGGAAAAGAGCAGCGTGGCGACCTTTTTCGAACGCATATTATGTAAGCCGCCATCAAGCATCCATCTGCAATATGGCATGAGCTGCTGAGGTGCTCCGAAAGTCGCATCGACAAGTAAGGTAGTTACAAACTTAGATAGCTCACTAGCCGCTTGAAAATTGTTGTTGTCGTGAGAAAGCTTCGGAATCGCACTCTTTTCGGCCATGTCGCCGTCGGTGGTGATCTTCAAAATCTGGGAAAGTGGGTTCACAGTGGAGCGCAATAAACTCATAACAGCGGCTCCGCAAAAGTCTGGGGAAATATTCTGGGGAAGTATTCTGTGGAAACATCAGCTGTCACTCGCAAACTCTCTTTCCACCTCCCAACATCTCAAACTCTGACTGTCGTCCGTCTATTTTCGCCTTGGTGTTCATTGCCAATTCGAGACCGACAAGGGTATCAATCCTCCCAAGACCGCCCCAACACATCCCTTTGAGCTGCAGCATCAATCTCACTACGAGTACCCCAGAATTGGCGAGCCTCGGTACACTTTCCGAGTCAAGCTTTGGCATCCATTCAGAGTCAAGACTGACCCTTGACACCCTACTCTTTTGTTAGGACATATTCCGCAAATCGCAACGATCACCCACTTCTCCTCCTCCTGGTCTTGGCAGCCACACAACCATCGCGCTACGGAGAATTCCCACCACCGAGGCAATATTTTTTCCCAACTTCTTCTGAACGGCTTACTTTCCCCCTGTCCGGCTTCTGCATCTCGTATACGGGGTATAGAAATCGTGGCGGCAACGTGGAGACAGGGGTCGGGAGCATCACGGCGCTCGACCTGAGAGTTTGACGCCAAGCTTGGAGTAGGAAGAGCGACGAAGCCACTGCGCGAGTGCTGCTTCACCAATATTGATGCAGGATCGTGAGGTGTTTCTTAAGAAGTTTTCGTGACAAAGTCGCGACTTAGGATTGGGAGACATAGGACGACTGGTTCGCATGTGCTCATGTTGGGACGAAGAGGAGCCTGAGATACAGCAAGCTCTAACTATGCCACGAAAGCCGTTGGACCCCAAATATTGTCCGCGATATTGTTTGGCGGAAGAAGTCTGAGCATAGCCATGAGCTCGTGTAGAGTCTCGTGATCTTGAGAGTATTAAGCACTTAAGGGATGGCGTCGTCGCCAACCGGTCGAGAGATACCTTGCAAATTCCCGCATATTTCGACACTACGTCCATAACATGGCAATTTCGATATCGATTTCGAAATCAAGAACGACAAAATCGGTCAACACACACCCCACGGCAGCTTCACCCAGATATCGACTTCGATTTCAATTTTGGAAATGGAGGTTTGCCAAAAAATCGTTTTGAACACCACCAGGGACAGTTGAGAACCTGCCCTTAACGGCCGAGATTCGAGGAGAAACTACTTGATGTCGAGTCTATGGAAGTCTAACGAGGCAACCAGTGATTGCTAGCTGCTAGCTGAGGCGAGAACGACGATGGTGAGCACTTTTTTTCTCATGATTGCAACGATGAAATTGAACAGGGGACTGGCTGTGCATTGTGCAGAAATCGAAGCTAATAATGGTATTCAAGCTTTGCGGCGAAGACATCTGCCCAACTACAACGAGTTTCTAGCATTTTTTCGAGCTATGTAGCGTATGTATCCACTCTACACCGCCGCTCTCTTCTCCCTTACGTCAGTGCGCACAAGCAACACTTTTGTACGCCTGTAACGCCGCCCAGTTAAAACATGGCAAGCGGGTTGGTAGCATCAAGTGGCTTCAACTGAGAGATATCCCAGTGCTCGACAATGCAAGTACCATCCATGCGGAACAGATCGATCAGAGCAAGCTGAGTACCATCTGGAAGGTTGACCTTCAACATGATGGAGCCGTAGCTGTTATCGTAGTTCCAACGAAGGATCTCGTAGTTTCCGTTGGTGAAGATCGGTGCGAGTTTGGCGGCGACGGCGTCACGTCCTTGAGGGTCGTATGGGCCGTGCTCGATCAGGTCGACGGCAACGTGGGTGTTGAAGGCTTCGATGACCTGCTTGTCGGCATACCTGAGCTATGTTAGTGGGAGTGAAGAGGTGTTTGGAAGAGGACGACGAACATCTTGTCAATGAATTTCTTGAAGATGACCTTCTGCTGGAGTGGGTTGGCTGGCATCTTTGGACAGTAGACCTTGGCGGTTTCGATGACGGTGCCGGTGGCTGGGGAGCGCTCCTTTGGAGTCGCTGGGATTGCGAGAGCGCTGCCAAAGACGGCCAGGAGTGGGATAAAATTCTGGAGCTGCATTTTGAATGAGAGACTTTTCGTGGATGATGAATATGACTATGAATCTGAGATACTGATGATAAATTGGAACAATGAAGAAATGGAGCGCATCATCTTATACAACCCCCCAGGTGTTTGAGTCCGATATTTCATCCATGTCAACAATGCGAGGCTCGAATACCGTGGAACTTGATATGGAGATAGTCCCGATTGCATTGGTAGTCCGCATCTAGGCTGATCCGGGCATTAGGGTAGAGGCCGAACCGTCATGCAGGTAACCTAATGCTCCTCATTAAGCAATCTGTGCAACACGCAGCTGTTGTGATCACACCCGACCTCAATCTTAGTAGGTAAGGCCGCCATACTCGGGATGTCACCACAAAATGAGACTGCTTTCTCCGAAAGTGCGAAGAAAAGGGGAAGAATAGCAAAAAAAACAACTCATAGGAATAACAGTGAACGAGAGATAAAATGCCCTCACGAAACGGGAATGCTCAACTTCTCGGTCGCCGAAGGTCGCATATAATATAGACCCTCTATGGGAAGCAGAGGTAGTGACGAGACATGCCAAAGTGCTTGAATGAACATACAAGAGGCTAGAATGGTTGTTCTTGTCGTCCGACGCCAAGTCTGGAGCTCCCATAGATGCGTTTCGCTCAATGATTGTCTAGCTGTTGATGCAATTCGAGTTCTTGATACGGCTGTCGTGTGTCAGTAGAGTAAATTGAAGCCCCAGGTCAGCATTTGCTCGGTCTGGGCAGATGCTTGTTCTTCGGACCATGGCCGAGGATTTCTCCATCACTGAGTCCGAATTCCTTACCCGCCAAGCCCCAACAGTCGCCTCCAAAAGGCCAGAAGAAGTGTCGCGAGCAAGTACAGGGTACCTCTCGCCTGGTCTCTTTTCCTCCAATCCTTTTCCTCTTTCCCCGGTTCCATGTCTCTCTTCACCACAAGCGGACAAAAGTGTAGTGGCGAGCAAATACAAGTTACTTTCTTCTCCACACCCGCCAGGTTCCTTTCCCGGCCCCAAAGTGACATACGGATGTACATTCTCGCGACATCAGTTTCGTTCACTTCCTCTCTCTTTCACACTCTCTCAGACAGGACCTCTCACTCTCATGGCTCTCACCAATTGAGCGACATCGGGATGTACATGCTCGCAACATCACTTCTGGCCAGGTCTTCACCCAGCATGACCGAGAGGGGCAAAAGCGGAAGAACCTCCTCAGGCACAAAACTATGCCAAGGCTACGATGCATTGAAATCGAGGACAGCACGTGATGGACTACGTTCTCAATCCGAGATCCAGTGCAACGAGAACTTCAAGCTAATAATTGTTGCTAATGCAAAACATGAGAACCCAAAATGGGTCAGACAACCAAGGTATCTCTCGCCTATCTTGTAGAAAGGATATTTGGTCGCTTGCTGCAACCAACGCATGCCTTCACGCTGTAACGCAGCAATCCATAATTCACCTCCCAATGCCCCTAAGAAGGCCTCCTAAAAGGATGCGCCTCAGTATTCAACACCCACTCATCCAGACTAATTAACTCCGGCTCACTATACAACAAATAAAAGTACTTCAAAGTCTCCGCCAGCCAGAAGCTCTCCATGCTATCCAGCAACTGCGGTTGTTCCATAGTGACATACATGACAGCACTGTGACCATATGTCGTCTTGGTGGCAGCGATAATGGCTTCGAACATCTTCCAGCCCTTCTCGGCCCATTGCGGATCGCCGGTTATGCGGTGCATGTACCAGACTGATTCAATGGCCTCAGGACTATGTTGTTGTTAGTGGCGTGAATAAGGGAGATAGAGGGGGGTGACTTACCGAAGAATATACTTGTCTGAATCGATGCCAGCGAAGCCCTTGGGTAGACGCTCGAGCCTGATGCGCCCTGTGACATACTCATCATGCGTCTGCGGACGCGGAGAGACATACACAGCATAATCCTCGTCTTCCGATTGTTCCAATGGTGACTCAATCGACGGCATTGCCTTCTTAGGAGCAGCCGCTGGTTTTTTAGTCTTTGCCTCGGCCACGGGTGCAGGTCCAGCTGGGTCATAAGTATCAGCAGGACGCTCGACTGGGGCACGCTTTGAAAGCTTGACCTCGTCTTTCACAAGAACGAAGCCAGCAGCGGAGGCGGCACCCGCCTGAACAACTTCTGTTGGCTTTACCGCTCCAGCGTCATACTGTGTTGCCTCAGGCTCGTACGCTGCCTTTGATTTTGGCATGTGTGACTGAGCCTGGACGATAGATGCCGCTCTGCGATGCTCTTCATCTTTTGCGGCCAGCTCGTCCGCTTGAGCCTTTGCCTTTGCCACCTTCTCTTTCTTATTGGCCTCAAGCTTAACCTGATCCGCTTCCCAGTCATCGATCTGCTTCTGGCGCTGGTTGGCAAGCGGGTCGAGATACCTCTTCCACAACGCGTCGTCCCATGGACAGCTGGTCAGGTTCTCGCATGGCACACCGCTTGCGGTCTCTGGCATGATACCACTCTGTGTAGCTTCGTATGCCCAAACACATCCATCGGTCAAGCGCTCGGCAATGCCCATATCACCATTGAGGTTGAAGACCTTGGCGCCCATACCCATCATGCCTCCGATGAAGCAAGTCAAATGAGTAATCTCATAAGTATACGACAAGTCGTTATCTGCCTCAGGGTGACCGTAAGTGCCAACCTTGGCAGAGAACAAGATGTTTCTCTTCTCGTCCGGGATCATAGGACGGAAGAGCATGTGGTTTTTGATGGCATCTGTAGTTCCGCGGTACAAAGCCTCGTACTCTGGCGCAAGACCACCAAGGAGGAGATGCATCTTTGTGAAGTACTCGTAGGACGAATCCTGACCACCACCCATAGAGAACATCTCCATGCCGTAGAGGTTACCCGTAAGCCCTTGTGGAACGCAATCCCAATCGCCATTGTTGCCTCTTGACCTGTTGGCGAGAGTTGTTCCTCTGAATTTATGAGAAAGAGCGCGCTCGCCAAGACCACGCTTGACCGTAATCTCAGCATGCTCCGAACCCTTATACTTTGCAGGTCCAGCACCGCCGTGGACAACATCGTCATTACCAGCGTACATTGGATCGATGATATATCTCGACTTATCATCCGCAACACTCTCATTCGCAGAGTTATCCACAAGGTCGTCCGATCCAGCATCAGAAAGCGTCGCCTCATCGAGTATTTGCACTGGAGCTGGAGCAGTCTTGTTGCATCCCTGCGCGTCAACATTGTCTGGGAAGACACCCTTAAGTTTCGTGCCCGTGGTCTTCTGCCATTTAACCAGTTCGTTTGTGATACGTGCAACAGCGTCGTAATACTTCGCATTCTTTGTAAGCTGCGCCAGGCGAGTAAACTCCATTGTCAAACTTCCAAGTTCGGCAAAATTTGATCTGGTGCCAGCTCTCTTTGGCTGAGCTGCAAACTGTGGTCTCCATGGCAGATAGAGCACAGGCATGCGATTTGGAGTGTCGAAGGCTTCCATAAGTATCACTGCCAGCGCCTCCGCCTTCTTGAGCAGGATTGGATACTTGGCGCCACTAACATCATATGCCGCCAACAGACCACCAAGATAGCGGATCGTGGTCTCGAAGACTGGAATAGTGTCTCTAGTAGCAGTCGCAAAGTCCAGCTTATCGATGGCTAAGACCGCCTCCTCAAACTCCTCCTTCATTTCCATAATCCAGAGAGTGTCAAGAGCATCGACCATTGTTGCAGCCCAACCACAGAATGGATCGGTCACCCCCCCCGAGACGGGCTTAACCTCGTCGTGCATCCAAGCTCTTCTCTTGTATCCTTTCCATGCATGAATCATCTCATTCTTCACTTTCGTTCTTCTCGCCAGACGCTTCTCCTTATCCGCTTCTGCCTCAGCCCCAAACTGGAATTGAATCTCCGGAAACTTCTTTGGTACACCACTGGGGAGCTGAATAATGTCATCGGTCTTAAGAGGGAACTGTTCAGGACGTTTCTCCCAATGATCAACATTCTGCCAGTCGTAGTGAGGACTGCTACCTGTGGCGTCAACGGGTGCAGCTGTATCGTCTCCAGTACCGCTGTGTGGCTTTCTATCTGGCAGTCCTGCTGCGGGGACGACTGGAATCGATGGTGCAGTTTGGATCCCGACAGTTGGCTCGTTGTTAAAAACCGCATCTGTCTGTGCGGTTGCCGGAGGCGTGGTCTGGAAGACACCACCATCAAGCTCAGAATTGGCGGCCGAGATGTCAACCTGGCTCTCAAGAGAGGCAGTTGACTTGAACGGTGGTACCACTGATTCCGGAGCACTCTCATAAGCGCCAGCCTGTGTCCGAGAGCTCACAACCTCCACATATGATTCCTTTAGATATCTTTCAGCATCTGCTGCAGTCTCCGGTCTCTCCTTTATCCCGGCAACATTTGGCACATCCTCATTCTGACCTGCAGCCTGTGGATGTGACGCAAACTGGTTGACAGTATCTGGCTTGGTGCCTTCGACAAACTTCTCAGAGATGGCGGATTCGCTGATGCTTGGCCAGTGGTGTAAAATTGCGACGATGCCAGCAATCCCGAAGATTGCGATAACCTTTCTTTTGGTCCTGCGAGGCGCCATCGCGCCTGAGCTTTATTACGGTCGCAAAGCTGTCGTAGCGATTTCTAGTGTATATTGAAGATTGAGAATGTAATTCTAGGGCTAAAATAGCACTACTTTTAGTTCGTGGCTCCTCTACAGGTTTTAGCAGCTTTGGAGCTTACATGTGCTAGAGCTGTCAAAAAGGCGCTGTAGGTACCTTAGTGGCTACGAGTCGCGGTGTCGATCCAAGCCTCATAGGCCCTCGAAAGTTGGCACTGGAATGCACAATTTGGTCAATTTCGAGCTGTAAGAAAACAAAACCAGTGTCTGTTTTCTATATACACAGGAGTTCGTGTGTATCGAAGTTGTGAGCGGGATGTACAGAAAGTGAGACAAGGCTAAGCTGGTGAATCTTCTGTAGCCTCGCGAGGTATGACGACCCCTTGGTCCGAGCGCCTTCCATTTCAAGTGGAGTAGTTGTTGAGATGGGAGAGGAGACTTCATCGCCGAACAAAACCTTGAAGGTATACTCTTAATAGCGTGTCCACGAGTTAAGCTTGAAATCGAAAGGACTTTCCAAAGTTTGAGATGTGCAGCACAATGACTGCAAAGTGGACCGGCGGACAACAAGTGTCAACCCAGGGTCCTTCGACTTGTTTGTGGGGTGAGCACCGAATACTGGATTTTTCGATCGTGTCCAGCTTTCCTCCGCTGCGTGAGTGGTCAAGAAAGCACACGTTTACTTGAGTACTCATCCAAGCCAGAAAAAGTCCGTCATAGTGAATATTCTCTCTATGTGCTGCTTCACCAGTGATGCCTATTTAAATCCAACCTTATGTAGTCCAATGCAACCGGCGCCTGTACACCGCCGCATAATGCACTAGCAACCCCTTCACTCTCCTACGCGCTGATATAACGTCTTTGCACTGGTTCAGCATGGCAAAAAGGACAACCGCCTTGAATCTTATCCTTCAGCAACCTGGCATAAGTAACCTTATTCCCAATGCTATGCATATCACTATTCTCCCACTCCCCCACCTCATCTTCTTCCTCAGGCGGAGTCATTGGCTGGTCCTCTGGACTCCTATAACTCAACAAATGGCTCAGGTGGAAAACATGCCCGCACGCAAAGCCCACCAGCGTTTCCATTTCCGTTTCTGTAAACGCTTCTTTGCATCCCACACAATGCCCCGGCTTGCGTGCGACCGGCGTCGATGTCTTGATGAGCTTAGCTTTGTCGTTGACCTTGATCTCCTTAGCGGGATCAGGCGCAAGGGCCACGACTTGGATAGCGAGGTCGACGTGCTCATCGGTCTTCACTACCACGTCGAATTTGACGCCCTTACGTTGACCGAGGCCAAGCGTATTTTGAGCAGTCGCTACCTCGCCACGTAGTACCTTTGCTACACCTTCTGATATGCTGTGCTGGATATCATATTCTCTGAGTATGCGAGTCAAGCCTTGCTTGAGCCCGTCAATTGCTAGGCCTTCAGGTATGCGCCTCACAAGTCTGATTGGGTTGATAGTTGTTCCTACTTCTTCAAGCAGGCCACGGATAAACCTAGGTTTGTCCATGGAGTAATCCAGCAAATCCTCCCACAAATCTGTGTCGTCTTGCCGTTTCGCAAACGAGATTGCCTGTGTGACGTCGCCTAGTTTGTCGATGATGAGGAAGAGCGCTCTCTTTGTCTGTCCAGTTTTAGAGTACAAGTAGACAAGTTCGGGGATGTAATCGCGTTCCTCGCAAGCGGCCGTCGCCTTCTCAAATGTATACGAAGTCGAGGTCTTCAAAAACTCCATGAGAAGTGGTCGATCACACGTCGCGAATACGCTGACTGCGAGGTCGGCAAACTCGTCGACCTGAGCTCTGCTCTCCTGCACCATTCTCTCGTGGACTTCTGGGGACTGTTCTTGAGTGAGGCCATCGCCATTCCACAGTGCTCTGAGATAGAAGAATAGATACAGCTGCATATCTTTCTTCTGGAGTTGTGAGACCACGATCTCAGGCCTCACCAAGCCATGCTGTGCCTCTTTCACGAGAAGTGCAATGACTTCGGCGGTTGCTGCCTCAAGTTCTTCGTGAGATGCTTCCTTCTGCTGCTGATTGCTTACCCGCAATAGAAGCAGGCCAGGGATGTCGTCTGCGACCGCGTCCACAAGGTGGTAGTCCGTAATCAGCGTCATCGCTGTATCAGCATCCTGGAGCTGGATGTAGCATTTTAAAGCTTCGCGAGGACGACCGTCAGCAAGATGGAGCCTTCCGAGACTTTCTGTGATGATGCGCCAATCTCGCCCCTTTACCCCATCGTCAACTGCATCCTCCCTCACATCACAGTACTTCAGTTGATTCTCGAGTGCTTCTGTGACACTGCTAATTTGAAAGAGTTCAGGCGGCCATAGGTCGAGCAATTCTTTCAGTCGAGGCCTATCCAAAGCGATGTAATGTCCGAGGACAACCTCGTATATTGTCGACGGCAACGGAGGCCGGAGCTGGGTAGTCGGAACATGCGTGGCGATGTCGTCGAACTTATTTGCACTGGCAAAAGTCCACACCCAATGTTCCCATCTTGCTGAATTGCCAAGGACTTTACCGCAGATCTCGCCTGCCATCGTCCAGTCGCCTGCTTTAATCAACTGCTCAATCCATAATTCGCCGATGCGGCGCTTCTCTTTCTCCACAGACGAATCGATAAGACAGGAAGCAGACTCTTTGACAGATGCATCGTCTTCATAGAAGTCATCTACAGCAGCCTGCGTTCTTTCGGGAGTGCCAGGCCCAATCTCGGCCAATTTCTCGGCGGATGAGGAAATGGTTTCCGGATGTTTATCAAGTAGCTTCCATCCTTCTTCATACTTCTCTTGCTCGAGAAGCCATGCAAGATGATCTGCCAGGTCCCTCCTCGTTGCCAAGATGCAGTCATAAGGGCTGTGAATAAAGATTTTCATGCCAGGCGCAGTGACGTTTGGATGCGCCGGCTTTGACTTTATCTCTCTTTTCGCGCTGATGATACCAGTTTGGCTCGACTCCGCGCTGGACCCCCCTACGCTGAGAATACTTTGTGCAGAGCTCAACAGAGATGTTGCATTAATCGTAGCGTTCCACACCCCACTACCCATGCCAGCAAGGGTCTCAAGAGTGCCCTTGGATGTCGGTGCAGTGGTTGGCGCCTGTGCAGCTGGCAGCACACTCAAGTGGTAGTCCGTCGCTGATAGACGCTCGCTGCGACCGACTGTTAAGCCGTCTGTTTCGACTTCTTCCGAGGTTGTCAGGTCGATAAGTCGAAGCTCCGGCGGCAGGGCGTTGAGGCGCCGTCTGATGCCGCTGCTCTGTTGGCTGTCTGCCGACGCTGTAGAGGGTTTTGATTTATGTCCTTTGCCTTTTGGACTGGGTTGCTTCCCACTCTCCTCGTCCTCAAGTGTAATATAAGCAAGTACAAGAAGCAAACTAGGGGTATATAACGACAATCCAGAAATGATGCAATCCATCCGTAAACTGCAACAGGTTAGTTCTCGGGAGAATAGCTGTTATCTCGCAGTCACTCACATTTTAGTAATCTCTGCGCGTCCGACTGAGAGCTCACCGACATGCCTACCCACGCCAACACCCGCGGCCAGCACATTTATGATCCATATCGTGCTACCCCATCCTACCACCAACTTCTCATTCGTTCTCTTTATCTTTTTAGTCGCCTGCTTGAGCTTCGCTGCAGCCAAGGAGGATAATTCATGGCTACCTCCGGCTTCATCAACCTCAAGAGACCTTTCATCTATCCACTCAGCGCGAGCTTTCCATACACCAGCCATCTCTTCCCATCCGTCCTCCTGTGGCCTATCAATATGGGCAATCCGTTTCCACGCCGAATCTGAGTCTGCAGCATCCAGGTCAATGTGTGATCTCATGATCTTGATGCCCTGCTCGTTTACCCAGACCACATATTTCCCTGATAGCGACCATTTGATCGTGCTGATTATCCCTTCGCTGGAATGGAGAACCGTATCCTTGCCATGATCGGTGCCTAAACCAATTGTGCCCAGCCATCCGGATGCCGCAGCTGCAACTGTGCCTGTAGTGCTGGAAGTTGAGCTTGTCCCCGACCTTCCGCCAACTGTGAGAACTAGATTTCCTGCCGTGCCTCCGGATATGTATGTTTTGTCGTTCTTGTACTCGGGCGATAGTGCCACAGCTTGCACAGGCCTCGCGAAGTTCCGCAACTGAACATCCTTGATGTCTATAAGTGATGCGACACATACATGTCCGTCTATCGAAGAAGTCGCAATGTGAATGGCGTTTGAGAGAGTGTTGGGAACAACCGGCTGGGTTTGGCCCCTAGCTCTGGCTGCTGGTGAAGTTTGACCAGAAGCAACAGATGCGCCGTCGTTCTGTGCCAAAGATATAATTCTGTTCTTTGCCGTCGGAGTCGAGCTATTGGACGGTGGTGGAAACGGCGAAATTGAAATGGACGAGATGGACGCAGAGTGAGCGTGGTAAACACGCAGGGGCTCAAAGGTAGGTAATGATAGTACATGCTGTATGAAAGTTAGCACTTATGTCATTGTTCCAAAGCAGAGGAAACTTACAATGTTGCCGTTGTGAGTGCCGACAAACTACTTCTCATCAGCAGGTATCACTTCCAGTTGCCGCCTCAACAGAAACATACCATCTTGTCCCCAGCGACAAGGAAACAACTCGTAGCGTCTCCATTTCGGTACACTTGCGTGAGATGCCCTGTCATGCGCGCATATTTAAGCTTCGGCTCCTCATTATCGTCGTCATCATCGTCGTCCTCTTCCTCGCTGTCTTCGTTTTCGTCCTTGTCCTCGTCCTCATCGCCGCTGTCTTGTTGTCCTGTCTCGGTCCCTGTTGCGCTCTCAGTATCGCTGGTGGCGTCTCCACGCTGAGACTGAGAGGCAGATGGCGCAGTATCCTGCACCCCCTCATTGTCCTCCGAGTCAGTCGCCATAATACCCAAAACGGGTCAATCAAATGCGCATTTGTAGCTTTACTGCTCAAGGTACTTCGAGCTTTGGGAGCTCTCTGCGACGTCACTGGTAGAGCTTCAATGACTAAGCAGAAAATGGACCACGACCGAGGCTGCTATCCTCAGCCTCGATCTGCAAGGTACCAGAACCAAACTTCATACGGAGAATCCGGGGCAACATCAAGTGTTTGTATTTTCTAGCTGTTTCACTATGTCGTTCTCTTTGGCTTCACGAATAGGTCGTCGGCAGTGTTGCAGGGGGCTTCGTCAGTTCGCAGGAGAGAATGCCTCCAAACCACAATTTCGGCATCCGACGAGTGTCGCAGCAGCTTTTCATAGCTTGAAACCGTCTCGGTCTAGCCGTATGACGAGGAGCTACGCGGACACCGCAAAGGAGCCAATCGTCTCGAAAAAGAAGAAAGCGCAAAGGTCCCCTGCGGCCCAACGTTCCCTGCGTCGTGTGGCTGTCGAAGCAGCGGAGAAGTCAACCGGTCGAGGGCAAGAACCTCGAGGAACGAAGACCGTGACGGCGATATGTGTGGCCGAGGAGTTCGATATGGACTCAGTGGTCCGTCTATTGAGAGCAGAAGGATATCCGATCGATCCACATGGCACTGGCTTCCATGATGACCAGGTTGTCCACACGAGGTCAAAAGACGGCGAAGAGGTGTTTGTATTTCCATCTGGCACTGTGGTGTCGTGGGCTTTGCCTGAGGACTTAGCTCTTAAGCTCGCGACGGAGACTCTGCTGCCAGCCACCGTGAATTCTCACCTTAATCGGGTAGAGATAGAGGACATGGAGTATATAGGAGACCCGAGTCGCGAGAATAGCGGCCTGAAAGCCGAGCTCATCATTCTTGGCACGAAGAAGCCTGTTTCTGATGAGGGCCTGGATGGAAAAACATCGACGACACTCGCACAGATCGCATTCTCGTCCGGCCTTGCACGATCAACCAAGCTCGCTGTTCTCGAGACGTCCTTGAGCAAGTACCTCGATTCGACACGACCAATTCCATCAATGCTGTCGCACGGCAAGAAGCTTCCTTTCAACCAAGAATTCATCCTCCAAAAGACAGGGGCTTTGCTCGAGCTTCGAGCGCATCTGAACCACTACTCGGAGATAACCGATTCCCTTCCAGATCTGTTCTGGGACAGCCGCCACGAGCTCGGATTGGAAGGTTATTATGACCAAGTTGGAAGGGCACTGGATGTTCCTGTGAGGATCAAGAGTTTGAACGCCAAGATGGACTATGGGCACGAGATTGTGAGCGTGCTGAGAGAGACACTGAGCCAAAGTCATAGCACCAGACTGGAATGGATCATCATTGTGTTGATCGCGGTGGAAGTGGTCTTTGAGTTAAAGAGACAGTGGAAAGACTACGTAAAGAGCTCCGCTGGAGAGCCAGTAGATGGCATGCTCGAGGGTTTCAACTGAAACCAATATAGACGAGGCTGCTAAGGCCAGATGGGTCAGGGTCACCAAACGGGGTATGGTGTCCATGATTTGGTCAAAGTCGCAGCTCATTATGCATCAGAAAGAGAACCTCGAAGCCAGGGAAGGGTCTTGGCTGGCAGATTTAGGTACTCATGAAGAGTGCGTTTAGGCTCCGTTGACTGAACTCAGCTCAGAAAATTTGACAAGAAATGACGTAACTCAGGATCAACCTTAAATATTGATGGGCTCGTACGAGTATATACTACTATTTTAAATAGAATCAAACAATGCATTAATTCTGTAATTCATGCAACTAACCGTGTCGATCTATTTGTAATGTCGTATCTGGTTATGTGCATGCTCGTTCTCTTGGCTTTACTTATTATATTATCCTCAATTGCGTTAGAATTATCACAAACTCACAAAGTATGTAAGAGTAAGTCTGGCTAGGACAATGACGGCCGTGCTCCCAGCATCCATGTCAATCCAGATACCCGAGATGGCAGCTTGATGCCAATACCTTTGACCCCTGCTCGAGGCTGAAAGGTATCCCGCAAGGCTCCAGATTAGGTGGACGCGCCGACGCGCAGGTAAATTGAGGGCAGGAACATATCACACCAAGACCGTAGCACTCTAAGATGAGCAGTTTTGCTTCACTGGCTGTATCCAAATGACGCAATTTGCCCTCCATACACCAATGGCGCTCAAAATATAGCCAAATCACGCAACATGACCTCGGTACTCTCACTTGGGCTTCACCAGCCGACAGCCCTTCCATACCTTACTCAAGAACGACTTGTCCCACAAGATCCAAGCCCAGATAGCTACACATGGCAAACACTTCCGAGCGACGATGAGCAGATACTTGGTGATGATGAGGTTGTGACGACGAAAACGGCGGTCGTTTGGTCGAGAGGAGGAATTGTACGGAAGAGCTTCCGTTTCGAGATTGAGGGCGAACCGGTTCAACAAGCTCTGCTGACGCACTTCTTTCCAGAAGAGACTACCGGTAAGAAGAAGATGACTGGCCAAGATGGTGGAGATTATACGGGAGAAGATACGAAATCACCAAACGCACAGCGCGAGAAGCACCGTAATTCTAGAGCTCTCGTCGTCCTTCTGAGAACGCAGGCACACATCTTTTACCTGTCAGGAACCAGCCATATAATACATCTCCCATTTGAAGTCGAACACGCTATTGCAGCACCGAACGGTATCATACTACAGCGGAGGCATAATGTTGGGAATCTTGCTTCGTTGTCGCTTAAATCGCCGATGGCGCCTCCACACGCCTACATAAATACTCAGACGACGCAGCCATGGTCTGCTGCGAGCTCCGTTCATTCGACCTTCTCGATAGCAAGCTTGGGCTCTCCTGAGCAACTTAAGATTCCCGAGCCGACAATATTTGATAAACTATGGCCTGTGTCGCAAGCTACGGAGGTCCCAGGCCCACGACTGTACACGCTCACAGATCCGTTGGGAGAGATGGGCTTAATAGTGACTGGAGCCAAGTCAAATCCATACAAGAAGTCGCCTCTGAGAGCCGTGGTTCTGGACAGTCAAGAAGAGATTGTGCACATCAGCCATGAGTCTCACAGCCCGGAAGACGAATCGAAACAAGAGCGACCGACGCTTGCAGTCACCATGAACAGAGAAACCATGATGTATACTATATGGAGGATGGAATACGTGAAGCACGAGGATGATGCGCATAAGAAAGCCGAGATAGTGCACGATGCTGCCAAGCATCGGCGCAGGAGCTCGTTCATGCCAACGGCGTCCGACGCTGAGACGCCTGTCTCTGGCAGTCCCGCCACGTTTCGTGACAGTTTTGGCGGAGCGGAAAATATGAGAAAGCAGAAAACGGATGGCAAGGCGAAGGCAAAAAAGCTCGACTTCGTGGCCTCCTTAGATCCAGAGGCCGAGGCAACCTCAACCCCAAGGCGGAAGTCTAGGCGTGTAAGCTCTATGCTTGCCAGAGCAGATCTTTCGATGTCTGCAACTCACGATCGTAACCTGTTTCCAGAGCTTCTAGCAGCGAAAAGCACACTTGGACGCTCAAACTCTCAGGCGAAGCGTGCGAGCCTTGTGGGGTATAACAAGACCTTCCGAAGTTCGATTGGAGCCAGCTCCCTAAATGTTAGCACAAACAGCAATCTTGGCGCTCCTGTGGACAACTTGCTACAAAGCCTTGATGCTGACGGCGATATTGAAGGTTTTGGTAATATGGACCTTGAAGACGACGACTACATGGGCATGAGAAAAGAGGTGGTCTTTACAAAAATTGATAGCATTCCAGCACGCCAAAGTAGTCTTCACTTCTCAGCCAACACTAAACCCGCCCAGAGTCAATGTAGTGTATTCACGATACCAGGACCCCCTGATAACCCGCAGAAAACGCAGCTAGCTGTGTGCATCTTAGATCGCCAAGAAAGGAGGTTCATCGTGACGACGCTTAACATCTCTCGAAGCATCCATCAGTCGCCATCTCGAGCTAAATTCCGTCGCCTCGACCGCGACCCTGGCCGCGGTAAAGAAATCTTCAAAATAACGACAAGGGAGACTGTTCGTGCTGAGCAAGTCATTGACGCTTGCAAGGTTTACGACGGCGACATCTCTCGAATACTAGTGCTTTCGGATTCTCCGGATGGGGTCGGCAAGCTCACATTGCAATGGCCATGGGGCCCGCTAATGAGACTATCTCTGCCTTCAAGTTTCGCTTTTAATAGCTTGCGCAGCTTTAATTACAATGCAGCACAGGTCTCTCAAACTGGAAGCCTCAAAAGACTTCTGTCTGATGGGCCTCAATCGTATGAAAAGGTTCGAAACCCGCTGCCTGGTGGCATAGTCGATGTGGTTGACATCCAGCAAAGACTACATCAGCTGCACATCAAAATGGAACCAAGAATCCCTCTTGTGAAGCAGGCTATCGGTGCTCTCCGCTATGTGCTAACAGGCAAATTTGGCGATAGCATGCTCGTAGGATGGTGGAACGCCCACCAATGGCTGGGCCACAAACCGAATCACAAAGGTGAGAAGGAGTATAGTGCCCTGGTCATCATGCTGTTCTCCTTGGTCCTACCATATCAAAAAGCACCGACAAGCACACCGCAAGGGAAACACAAGGGGAGCAGAAGCAGTCTGCTGAGAACTGGCAGTTCGAGCACTTCCGACGTTGACGACCTGGCGGACCTCCTGGCTTTAGAATCCATGTACGCAGACCCGAGCTCAGCTTGGATAAAATCCAGCTCATGGGATTGGCTCGATCCAAATGAAACCTCGCGGGGACCAGGGCCGCAATCCGAATTTCTGATGCGCCATATTCAGCTCACAAGAGACTTCTTGGAGAGCGACCGGGGCCACGCCAGGTCCGGAATCAAGGCCTACCTTCCAACTTTGAAGCATTCACAAGGAAGGGATAGTCTACAGCTGGCGCTTGACAAGATCTTGAAAGCACTGCATGCAATTCACGAGGACGGCAAGCTTGACATCACCTTGGCAGATTCTTTCAGAATCGGCAATCCAAGTCTGGCGCCGATTCTGTCACAAATGTGCAGATGGGTAGGGTGGCAAGACTGTGCTGCGGACTACGAACTGGAGGATGCTGCCATGGATGCAATTGTCTATGATGAGTCGAAGATTATGGACATCAGCATGTCTCGTCAGATTAACTCCAACATTTATAATTGGATTGCCAGCGCTCTGGTTACCAACCCCATGGGCAATTTTCCAACGCTCACCGATATTAAATACCTCCGAAGCAACAATGGGGAAGGAGAGGTCGAAGAACAGTGCAAAACACTCACCCCACGAACATGCATGTTTAAGACTTTATTTCTGAAGCAAGGATGGACGTGTCTAGTCTCATCGTCTTCCGCAGTTCTTGTTGAAAATCTATGTCACTCAGGATTTACTCCGCAGGTTCTTGGCACTCTGCCAGAAGCGATCCTGGTGCCGTTTCGCGAGGCGATCACGGCTTGTCAGTCTGAACCAGAGATTTCTTGGGGCAAGAAGCTGCTCTCGCTTGTGGGGCGAGAGGATGTTAACATGCTTCTTTTCTCGGAGCATGAAAGAATTTCACACCCTTCGCTCATGGTACCTACCCATGAGGCCGGCAACGATGTGGCGACGATCTGCGCTGCACTCTCGGACCCAGAAACGGTGGGGCCTTTCGATGGCGTTTCTGAAGCAGATCGTCAAGCCATCACAAGACTCATCTGGAAAGAGGATCAAAGGTTCAGTGAAGCAGCCAGAATCTTGAACCCTTTCAAGCCAACTGCGGCTCGCTTGATTCCAGGGCCAGAGTGGACGGAGTCGGACATTCTCGAAGCACAGAAGGTCATCACTCAAGACCTTGCATATCGGACACTAGCTGTGCCATGTGGGAGAGGGCTATTATATTTTAGTGCCAGAGTGCCGCTTCTGACTGAAAAATTCCCTATCAATGGCTTCAACCTGCACTGTGTGTTCAAGGGAACGAACAACACTGTTGCGGCGGACAAGGGCCAGTTCACTGAAGAAAAGGTACAGTGGGCTTTCTTCCACCAAGGAGTTGCGACAGGGTTGAGCATTTCCAGAGAAGCCAAAGGCATAGACTCATCGTGGATCTTGTATAACAAGCCGAATGAGCCGAGCAATCGCCATGCAGGGTTTTTGCTTGCTCTTGGCCTGAATGGACATCTAAAATGTGTTGCAAAATGGATGGCTTTCAGATATTTAACTCCAAAGCATACAATGACTTCCATTGGCTTGCTTCTCGGACTTGCTTGTTCGTACATCGGAACGATGGACTCGCTCATCACACGGCTACTCTCAGTTCACGTCTCAAGACTGCTTCCTTCGACTGCTGCCGACCTCAACCTTTCGTCCATGACCCAAACAACTGGCATTATGGGCATCGGCTTGGTGTACTGCAACACTCAGCATCGGCGTATGAGTGAGATCATGCTATCAGAGATCGAGCGCGTCGACTTGGATGACCAACAGGACGGAATCAGAAATGAAAGTTATAGACTCGGAGCCGGCTTTGCACTAGGCTATGTCAACCTTGGTAAAGGTAGCGATCTCCGTGGTTTACATGACATGCACTTGACTGAGCGACTTCTGAAGCTTGCCATTGGCACGAAGAAGATCGACTTGGTGCACGTTTTAGACAAGTCAACTGCTGGTGCCATGGTTGCCATCGCAATGATTTTCATGAAAACAGAAAATCAGCAGTTAGCCCGAAAGCTCGAGATTCCGAAGTCGAGCCTTCAGTTTGGCTACATCAGGCCTGATATCTTCCTTCTTAGGACGTTGGCCAGGAATCTGATCATGTGGAGCCAGATCAGGGCAACTCATGCCTGGATCCAGGAGAGCCTGCCGCCGGTGTACCGCCACAACAGCGACTTGACGCACATGTTTATACTGACGACGGAAGACTTGCCGTTTTATAACATCCTTGCCGGTTTATGTTTCAGCATGGCACTTCGTTTCGCCGGCTCCGGCAACGTTGCCGCCAGAGATCTCCTCGTCCACTACCTCGACCATCTCATGCGATTGTGTTCTATACCAGCAATAAACTACGACCAGAAGCTCACACGTAACACGATCCGTAACTGCCAAGACCTGTTAGCACTTTGTTGCACAACCGTCATGGCTGGTTCAGGCGACCTTATTGTCTTCCGTCGTTTCCGTGCCCTTCGTGGTCGTGAAGATGCCGACACACCATACGGTAGCCACATGGTGGCACACACTGCCATTGGGGCATTGTTTCTGGGAGGTGGCACACACACTTTCGGCACCTCTAACATGGCTATCGCCTCTTTGATCGTGGCATTCTATCCGCTGTATCCTCCTACCATTCTCGACAATAGATCTCATCTCCAGGCCTTCCGCCATTTCTGGGTCTTAGCATCCGAACCACGCTGCGTCGTGGCCCGTGACGTAGAGACGAATTTACCTGTCTCATTGCCTCTACAGATAACACTGCGCCCAAAGCGCAACCCGATGGACGATGTCGGACCAGTGGCCAAACTTGCGCCATGCCTACTGCCAGAGGTGGAGGAGATAGCAAGCTTGACCACAGGTAGCGGCGAATACTGGCCGGTCTGTCTCAATTTTGCTCAAAACCCAGATCACTTGGCGGCATTCAAGAGAATTCAGACGATATATGTGAAGAGACGGCCGGCTTATGATGCTAAGCAGGGTATCTTCCATGCTACGCTGCAGGCGTTGGATGATATTAATGGTTCTGCGAGACAGCCGCTCGAGTGGTTGTGGGAGCTTGATGCGTTCAAGGGCTTTACATCCGCTGAGCGGGCATTGGTGTTGCCGAGCGGCGAGAAACCAGTCATGAAAGGCATGGAGGGTACGCTTGTTGATACGAGACTTGTGCTAGAGAAAGCGACGCTCGACAGTGGGAAGAGAGATAGATTAGAGGGCCTAAGAACGTTGTTTGACTGGGCAGATACGATGAAGGCGGAAGGTAAGGAAGTGGAGTGGATCCGCAATGAAGTCGTGGAGGCATTAAAGGCCAGAGTCTGGGTCGTGAGTATGGATGATGGAGCGTGTCCTGCTTCCCGCCCTCGCGGAGGCGTTGGCCTGGGTATCTCCTGACGCCTACGTCTCAGAATTAGAGAGGATGAGAGCAACGAATATCACGAGGCTTCATAGCGAGCTTAGCAGCATTTAGACACGAAGAATGGAATTATGATTCATGGTCTCGTGATCTCGTTATCTCACATCCTATGTCCTGACCAACTGACATCCATGATTAGTCACAACTTCAACTTATCGTTGATTAAGCCATGGGCGACGATTTCCCTAGACTCCCACTGCCCGCCGAGCTCCCACTATCAGAGCCGACCGACACCGGAGCCATACCAGGGGTAGGGTCTAACCCGCTCCTCGTCTTCGGCCGAGAACCACTCCTCTCAATCCCATGGTGGTATTCCTTGGTAGGCGGTCACGTATCAGCGCCTGTCCCCTTCCCTGGCGCAGAGTCGAACTTGTCTTTCCATTTTGCCTCTTGCTTGAAGATTACTATTGATTGGGTGGCGGAGGGGTTGCCATATTCGGGGTCTGCGCCGCCTTCGAGGAGGGCTTCGACCACGTCGTCTTCCATTTTGAAGACAGCTCCTGCGAGAGGTGTTTGGCCACGGTCGTTGAGGCAGTTGGGGTTTGCTCCGTGCTCTATCAGAAGTCTGACGAGGGGGGCATGGCCATGGTATGCTGCTAACATGACCTGAAGAGTGTCAGTGGATGTTATCGCTTGAGGAGCTTCGTCAATTGTGGCGTCCAGAATTGCAAGTCCATTTGCAATCTCTCTATCCCGAATTTCCAGAGATCTCATTCCCCTAAACAAAGGATAGACTGAAAGATAAAACTTACCAGACTGTTTCCTTTATCATTGGTCATGCTAGCAGGTAATCCAGCGGGAAGTGCTTGCTGAAATATGTCCATCCTTCCCTCTCTTGCAGCGTCATACATGCGAGCTGCGAACTCCACCGCAGCGGGTGGAAGACCTGTACTGCTATTCGTTTTGTGTTAACTGGTTGTTGCGATGTTGATAATGAAGACAGGCAGCGGAATGATCGATTACAGACGTACCTGTCTTGATCTGACATGTTGCTAGTGTCCGAGTCTATGATGCTTATTACTTCGGTGACATTTACAGTGACGGGCCAAACATACCTTGGTGGGCAACACAGCCTTGCGGATAGTGGAAGTCGGCTTCCCTCGGCATCAACGTCAGTAGCCTTGCATAACGCCGTTGAGCTCGGCGGTAGCTTCCCCCAGATTTACTCTTCCCCAGAAATTGATTCCCATTCCTCACTCCTCCATTCCCATCCCACATAACCGTGACGATGGTCCTCCTCAACCGCCTCTCCAGCCGCAATGTCGGCCGCTCCCTCCAATTCCTCGCCCGCCCCTCCACTCAGCGTTTCTACTCGGCACCCTCTGGACCACAGATCCTGGTTACCGACCTCCCATCTCCAAGCACAGGACGCATCCGCATTCTTTCCTTGAACCGCCCTTCAGCACGCAATGCCGTCTCTCGCTCCCTTCTCGCCGACCTCCGCGCACAAATTGATGAGGTCGCCTCGGAATATGATGCGGAGGGCAACGAGCTCCCACTCCCAAAGACATTCGGCGGCGCCGCTGGCCCAAATGAGAGATCAAGAACTCGCGCCCTGATCATCGCCTCAGAGGTCGAGAGCTGTTTCTGCGCTGGCGCAGATCTGAAGGAGCGTGCTGGTATGTCGCAAGAGGAAGTCGCGGACTTCTTAAGCAACTTGAGAGAGACATTCGCCAGGATCGCTGCTCTGCCAATCCCAACCATCTCCGCCGTTTCTAGCATGGCCTTTGGTGGTGGATTAGAGTTGGCCTTGACTACTCATATGAGAGTCTTTGCCTCGACCGCTGTCGTCGGTCTTCCCGAGACGAGATTAGGCATAATTCCAGGCGCGGGCGGAACCTACCGTCTCCCGGCTGTTATTGGACAGAGCAGAGCTCGCGACATGATGCTTACTGGCCGTCGTGTCTCAGCTGCTGAGGCGTACTTCCTTGGTCTTGCGGATAGACTTGTGGAGGTTAGGCCTGAGGAAGAGGGGAAAGAGGATAAGGATCTGTTGAAGAATGCTGGAAAGGCCGTGCTATCTGAGGCTGTGAGACTTGCGCAGGAGATCTGTGAGGGTGGTCCAATTGGCATCAGAGCTGTTATTCAGGCTACTGCATACTGCAGGGAGGAGGTTGAGATTGCGCAGTATGAGAGAGTTGTTCGGACTGAGGATAGGGATGAGGCACTGAATGCTTTCAGGGAGAAGAGGAAACCCCAGTTCAAGGGTAGATGATTCGTTACTTAACCAGAAGTTGGCGAACATTTCACACCTTTTCTCTGGCCGAATTGCTACTAACATGCGAATATAAGTTGATCCCCATAAGACATCACGCACATATCATAAACACACCAACATATGTTTGTGGGTGGAAGGACCTAATTGGATCGCTCCAGTTGAAGCTGTGGTGGACGTCTTTGACGACCGGTTTGACTAGTTTGAATGTCACTGTTTGAGGTGGCCATGTGTTGACAGTGCCCGAGGCTGGTTGACAGGATTAGGAATATAAACAGATCTCGTTTGACTCCCGATGTGTCCTTTCCTTGCGTCGGTGCCATAATTCGTCTTATACGGCGCTTTCGATACTACTAAACTCAACAGTGGTCGTTGGTCGGTCTCACAACCAAGACCAACCATGGCTAATGGCGAGAGCAAGGCGCCGCAAGGATTTGTGACCGCCACAAATAACCTTGGTTGAGTGCTAACAGGGACCAGCCGTTCGCTTATTTTGTGAAAACTTCAACCTGGGGGGTTGACGCAAATCTGATCGTTTTGTATATGAAGATAAGTTTGCGTAACGGTTGTACTCGTCCAAGTATCCCCCAAAACCACAAACATGTAAGTATGATTTTTGCTGTTCCCACATTTTACACACAAGCGCTGAAGCAACACTGCCGGCGAGAGAGCTTGAAAGTTTTCGCCAAAGGTGAATAAATTTGGATCCCAGGGTGGCAGTTACGATCAGTTCACATGGAAGATGTACGGCAACGTCATGGTTTATATCAGCCGTCCGGGTATCATGCTCAACACTTTCAACCTTCAGCTTTCTCAACTTACAACGCAAGCAATTCAATCTGGTTGGAAATCATAGCTCTTCGTCCCAAAACCTACTAGTGAGATCAGGCAACATGGCGAAACAACTCCAAAACCTTAACGAAATCCCGTTCTCCATGGCAACCGTCTCAATCGGCACCCCCACTACCCCCATCTTCCAAAAGCTCTCCGCCCTCTCCGCCGCCCACTTCACAGGAATAGAGCTCGGCTTCCCCGACCTACTCAACTGCGCCTCCTCCAACCTCTCACGCGACATCGCAGAAAACGACTACCACTCCCTCGTCCAAGCAGCCATCTTTGTTCGCGGTCTTGCTAATGCCCACGGTCTGAGAATCATGATGCTGCAGCCCTTCGCCAATTTTGAAGGCTGGCCGATGGGAAGCAAGGAGAGGAAAGAGGCGTTTGAACGAGCGGAAGGTTGGATCAGTATTATGAAGGCGTGCGGGACTGATATGTTGCAGGTTGGTTCAACCGACTCTGAGGAAATTGGAGGAAGAGATGACGCAGTAAGGGATTTGAAAGAGCTTGGGGAGATGTTGAAGGAGGAGGGGTTCAGACTGGCGTATGAGCCGTGGTGCTGGGCCACGGTGAACCCAACGTGGAAGGATTGTTGGGAGGTCGTGAAGGAGGTTAATATGGAGAATGTGGGGTTGTGTCTTGATACGTTTCAGATTGCGGGGAGGGAGTATGCGGATCCTACTACGCACTCGGGGATCCGTAAAGATGCCTCGGCGAAGGATCTGAGTGAGCGATTAGCTGCCAGTTTGGACGAGTTGGTCAGGACGGTACCGAAAGAGAAGATCTTCTTGCTGCAGGTTAGTGATGCATGGTTGCCGAAAACGCCTATTAAGGATGAAGTGAAGGATGGGCTGAGGCCGAGAGCGCAGTGGAGTCATGATTTTAGGCCATTGCCTTTTGAGAGTGGATACCTGCCTATCAAGGAGGTTGCGAGGAAGGTGCTAGAGACAGGATCGAGGTCTTGGTGGAGTGTTGAGGTCTTTGACGGCGGAGCTGAAGGACAGGAGGAGAGAGAGACAGATTTGCAGCGATATGGTGAGAGGGCTATGGTCAGTGTTAAAAGGCTGTTAAGAGAAGCAGGAGGAAAGGCTGCCTGGTAGTGGTAATTTTGCTATATAAAAAAAGACAACTTATGGAATATGTAAATTACCTGGCAAAGGGTCTGCTTGGATGTTGATTTACTGAATCTGTCTCCTGGATTTGCAACCCCTCTTCGGAAAGTTTACCAGATTGGGATAACTCAAGACAATCAAACCACAGTAAGGCGGTTCATGGTTTTCAAAGTGCAGATGGATATTTCTTCCTCTCCCAGAATATTTGTCGTTGCTCATCCAATTTATAACACTTCCGGATGTGGCCTTGTTTGCTTGCTAATGGTAAAAGTCGATCGCTTGGCCTCCTAAACCATTTCTAATTACAGTAAATTCACACAATTCGAACTTGAGAACCGATTCAACCACACCATGATAAAAGAGGTAAAACCTCTTAGCTGTAAATTAGATAATTACAATATTGCAAAAAACAACAACTTACATGTCTTATGGCTGCGTATATCCAACTTGAGTTTTTGAGTCGGAAGATATTTCAGCTTAAATGTGATGTCCAGGTGGATATTTAAGGTGGAAATCGATAGATGTTATGAATTAATGTGGAATATCCTGGTCGTTTCGTTAAGACCTGTAAAAACGATTAAGCGACCAATCATCATTAGAGCTTTCAAGCTTAACAACGAGTAACCAATAGTAAACAACATGCCAGTAATCATCTCTGTTCTCTAACTGAGTACAAAACTCGTTGCTAGCCGGAGGAAGGAAGGGTCCTACACCTGAGAATCCTTAGGATCATCAACACCACCATCAGCAAAAAGAGAGCACTCTCTTGCGAGAGACTCGAGTATTGAGCCCGAGGCGGGGCTCGAACCCGCGACCTTGAGATGATCTTAAAGACTCCATGTGACGGGAGGTGGTAAGAGTCACACGCTCTACCGATTGAGCTACCCAGGCGGGTTATAAGAAAAGCGCTATGGACACCTATATCGCAACCATTTCTCCTAGTGGATTGGATCAGAAGGGAGAGCTTGGTCTGTTGGCTAGGTCTGGTGAAGGGATCAGGGATAGTGCCATTATTGGGGTCTCGGCGAGGCCAGCTTCACCACTATCTTCCGCAAGTCTTTCTGGAACAGCCTCTGGAGCCTCGTCCGTGTACTCGAGTTTTGCTCCTAATGGTAATATCCTTCTTATTATCAGTGGTTCCGTTGAAGCTTTCGCAGATATTGAGTTGCTTGCAAGCGTCTTTTTATTCACATTGTTTCGTGTCATGAAAGCAGGTGTTTCTTTCGTGAGAATGCCGCTTCTCACTGCGTAACTGTTTCTAAGCATAGCTGGAAGCTTGAAAGCTACGTTTTGAAATTTTGTCACACCGTCACAATAATGCTGCACTTGAGAACTTGAAGTAGGTGGTATCATCCAGCCTTGTATTCATACTAGCTATCAAGCAGACAGAACCACGACCGATTTCCCTCTCCAACTCTCGCCAGCCCTCAGGACATAATGGTTTAGGCCTGGGTGGTCTTGGCGCCAGCCTGGTTTGGGTTGATCTTCTTGCCATCCTTGTTGAAGCGAACACGTGGTGGTGGGGCACGGTTCTTGCGGCCCTCAACGGAACGGACACTAAACGGGGGATCAGTATGTTTGACTTACGCTCGGGCGGACTCCGTCGGTGCTGTGAAGCTACCTCAGGTTCAACGCCCGGCCAAAGGATCTTCTCAAGGTGTCACATACCGGACAATCTTGCCGTGAATAGCGCAAGAGACACAGTACTGGAGCTTGAGGTACATCTTTGGGACGGTGTACTCTGGAAAAACAGAGGCGTCGGAAATATCGCCTATGAAGGTGTTAATTTATATGTTCGTGATGTGTGTAGAGTGTTGTATCGGTGCGAGTTCGAGTATTTCTGATCAGTCATGACCTATGGTCGCATAGCTGGCAGAAAACTCAAACTCGTCGCAGATTCGGAACTGACGTACGGATGGCGGCGGACTCGACCATGTTGCGGATGGTGAATCTCTTGATTGCCTTATCCTTTGGAGTGCAACGGGAGCAGTTGGAGCAGCGAATTGGTTTCACATGTCCACGACCCTTCTTGTTACGTCCGTTGGACGCGCGCTTCTTGACCATTTTGGCGGATTCTGAGGTGGTTGTTAGAAACTTGATTCTGTTGTTGTCTTGGTGCACTCGTGGTCTCGCGAACAGAGTATAGCTAGACGCGCTTACTCTAAGTTGTTGTTAGAAATCGGTTGGGTGTCGTGGTTGTCGAGAGGAAGAGGATGGCGATGGTCAAAATTCATCAATATCCCACAGCCGCCCAGCGGCTGTGGCAGCACCCCTGTCCACGACAGGGCTGTTCGGCGAGGAAACCCTATGGACTCGCTTCAACACACTTTCACGTGATCCACTAGTGCTACCGCGCGGCACGGGGCACCAGCTCATTAAACGCGGGACGGGCTATACCAAAATTTCTTCCTCTCCATCAACCCACTTTGCGACAGCTCAGGAAGACAATTCAGGTTGTCTAGGTATGTCTATATAATTTTCTACTCCCTGTCCTTCTTCCTTTCCTTTCCTTCTTTTCTGGTCGACAGCGCCAAAATGCTCGCCCTTCAGACCCAGACCTTCCAGGCCTCGCCGCTGACTTTTGCTCCTGAACAGGCAGTCATGCAGATCTTCGTTAAGACCCTCACGGGTAAGACCATCACCCTCGAGGTTGAGTCTTCCGACACCATCGACAATGTCAAGTCCAAGATCCAGGACAAGGAGGGTATCCCACCTGACCAGCAGCGCTTGATCTTCGCCGGCAAGCAGCTCGAGGATGGCCGCACTCTTTCCGATTACAACATCCAGAAGGAGTCCACCCTTCACCTTGTCTTGAGACTCCGTGGAGGAGCCAAGAAGCGCAAGAAGAAGGTCTACACCACCCCAAAGAAGATCAAGCACAAGCGCAAGAAGATGAAGTTGGCCGTCCTCAAGTACTACAAGGTTGACGGTGACGGAAAGATCGAGCGTCTCCGCCGCGAGTGCCCAAACCCAGACGTAAGTTTTGCATCAGAGAACTTCAATTGGAGCTCAGCGACTAACAGTAAATCAGTGCGGTGCCGGTGTCTTCATGGCCGCCATGCACGACCGCCAGTACTGCGGACGCTGCCACTTGACCTATATCTTCGATGCCGAGAACAAGGCTTAAATGCTTTCTGTGAAGGAAATCGGGATGGATTGTTGAGAATGACGTTGGAAGGCTTCTGATATAGCATGCCACTATCAGACATAGCAATACAGTTGTTGAAACCTCCATACACAGTAATTTCTGCTTGCTTGCATTGTGAATATTGTGAACGTGCTCCGGTGTTTCCGCCACGAAATGCGAAAGGTTCTTGATTGAGTGTGGGACGACTACGCATTGGAGATGTGGGTATGGGAGCCGCAGTAGAAATGGGTAATGGAGAGGGCGGAAATGAGATGCAGAGAGGCATGCGTCGAGTACGGCGCTCAAGTGTCAATACAGTCCATTTATGCATGCCCAACGCCTCCAACACCCCAGCAATCCACAGAACTGTCTACTGAAATTCCTTCCTCAAGTTCTCATACTTCGTCTGCGGATACGTCAAGCAATTCTGCTTCTTCTCCAGATTTCCCAACCGATCTGCCACGGTCTTAATCAGACTCTGGTCCCCATTTCGATCAGCACTGCTCTCCCACCACATTGCTCCTCCCAGCCCATTCTGCTTGACCCAGTCCACCTTCTGCTTTGCCATCTCCCAGTCGTCGAACGAGACGAGCGTCTTTGTGTTAGGATTGTAACAGTATGATGCTCCTGCCTCTCCATCATGCACGATGCCCGAGCTCTCAAGTGGGAGCTTCTTGAAGTCGTAGACACCACTCTCCCATGTGCCCTGGCCAACGCCATTGTATGGCTTTCCGAGGTCGTCGGTCTTCTCGAATGCGCGACCGTAAAGCGGCATACCGAGGACGATCTTGTGTGGCGGTACGCCATGGGAAGTGTAGTACTTGACAGCCGAGCTGATGGAGAACGGTGTACATGATGGGTTCGAATATGAAGGGTAAAGGTTGGCTTGATGGCCGCTCTTGTTGTCCCATGAACCGGCGAAGTCGTACGCCATCAAGTTCCAGAAGTCGAGGAGGCGGTCCATGCCTGGCAGGTCCATGTTCTTGAGATTTTGCTCTCCGGCTGGGGATGCCACTGTAAGCTCGAAGTGGTATGGTGCTGTACCTGGACTAATCGACTGGCTGTATCTGTCAAGTGCCTGTCTGACGGCTTGAAGGAGCGCAACGAGGTGCTGACCCTCGGTTGGTGACTTGGGATACTCCCAGTCGATATCGATGCCGTCGAGTCCGAGGTTCTTCACGAGATCGACGCAGGTATTGGCGAAGCGTTCACGTCCTGCTGGAGTGCTAGCTGGACCAGCGAAGTTGGCAGAATAAGTCCATCCGCCGATGGAGAGGAGAAGCTTGAGCGCGCGATTCTTCTTCTTGAGGAGGTTGATTTGCTTTATGCAGCCGTAGAGGTTTGTGCCGACATCGTTCCAAGAGTCGGACTCATAGTGCTTGTCTGTGTCCGACCAAGCATCGGTGAGGTAGCTACTTCTTGTTAGAAAGATTCATGTGACATGCGACCGGTTAATGGTGGCCGTGCAGCATTTATAGACGGCCGTCTCGGCTGAGAGGAAAGTCTTCGGTCCTGGGAATATAGCAACTTACACTTCTCCATCTGGCTTCACATTGGCGAACGCATACAGAATATGAGTGAGCTTGCTGATGGGCAAGTCCTGTGGATTGTGGTTCCTTCCATAGATGGCCCCTGCGAACTCGTTAGCGTTGACTCCCCAAGTCATCTTCAAGTGCCGGTGTGCTCACAATTCACAAAGTACGCCACAGATCTATAACCGTCACTTCCGCCCATGTTGACGTCCGGTTCTGAATAGTAAGATGGTGATAATTTGTCTTTAATATACTTCTCAAATGGATAATGATGTGAGTAACCTAAGAAGTGCGATGACAAGATGCCAAACGAGATAACGAATATGAGTGTCGAGAAGAGCGTTCTCCTCAATAGCGAAGCCAGCTTTATAGATGTTTCGGGGCGTTGGTGGTTGTTGCTTCGTCGAGGTCGTTGAATGGAGCTTGGCATGTCAGGTGGGCAAGTGCTGTGAGGTTGCGCGTCGCTGTGTCTTGGAGCGAGGGGATTGGTGAGGTCCGATCCACACAATGCCACTGCGCATCCACATTCACAGGCTATGCAGCGCGATGGGAGCTGAAAGCGTGCCGGTGTCAAAAAATTGTGGCTTGGCTCGAATGTGCCAGCGCGATCGAGGGGCAAGTGGAAAGTGCAAAATCATGTTTACTTGATAATATCTTGGCTTCGTTTATATGGGGAAGTCCCAAAGTAATGCAACACCTAAAAGGTAGCCTTGGACAACGCGTTCCATGCATGTATGCTTAACCCTCTTTACGCCATGGTATCCTCCGAATAATCATCCCAATGTCCTTTCCTTATGCCTATGGTGGTGGACTCTTCGTTATAATCTCATTCACGTTCTTCGTGAAGTAGTCGACATTCGTCGCATTCTCGACAATATTACCACTTTGGCAGATCTCCGGTTCTGGCAACATCTTCCTGAGCTTCTCGTCCGCGAGATCCGTTACTCTATATCCCTTTGGATCCCTAGCCTTCAGGAACTCCTGTATCCTCACGTCTTTGTCGCTCGCATTCATTGCATTCTTCCTCCTGGTCACCAAGTCCCTACTCATATCGCCATGCAACTTATCAATCTGATGCGTCAAGCTCAACGAGAACTTGTCGAATCTGGCTGTTTGCACCAAGTATCCTGCGCCCATCAGAAACAGTATAATTGTGAAGAAGGCACCATTGGAGAGGTAGATCGGTTCCTGCTTGGCGTCTTTGTTGTACCACCGCTCCCAGTCCTCCCACGTCGCATTACCGGAAGGTCCATTGTGAGTATCCCAGCCTCTTGCCTGGCCTCCTGCCCAACTTCCGTGGGTACTGTGTCCGTTGTCCGTGACTATTCCTGGTGCGCCGTGCCAGCCGGCTCCGTAAGTGTCGTATGCGCCTCTCTTGATCGGATCGGAGAGGATGTTATTCGCCGCCACAACCAATCTGTATCGCTCCAGTTTGACAGCAGCAGAGATGTTATCGTGTATGTGATCGCAATGGCTATGTCTATCAGGATGGTAAATCTTCACCAGCTCATAGAACCGCTTCTTCGAGTACGGCGCGCCTTTCGACTGGTTAAAGATCTGATATGGCGTCGGGACCGCATTGGCGGTTGTAACCTCCGGCCATGGTATATTTCCATCTTCTGCGTCTCGGGCTGTACCATCAACAACCATGCTATAACTTCTGAACTGCGGTTGTCCTAAGCCTCCGCCTGCGATGGTCGATCTACGGCTGCGCCGCTCGGGTTGCGGCCGACATCGTGACGTCGTTGCCACGGATGTAGGGACGCCTATGCTGTGGACGGCGCAGGAGGAGGAGAACGCGATTGTTGCTTTCTTGAGCATAGCTGGGGAAGTATCATGACAAGCAAATCATTAAAGTCAAAAAAGAAATGGTTGGCGTAAAGGTTATTAGGTGACGGGTTGGAGATGGTTTCGGTGGGGCTCGCTCGAGGCAGCTGTCGGACGCTTGGTGGTGCATGGGTCGGGCTAAATGCCGTATGTGCGGGCGAGGCTACTGTGTTAGTTGACGTTTATATGCTCAGTCAGAGCCAATAAGAATACCGATAAGCAACTACTTAGTAATAATCTTTTAAACATGCTCAAAGAGGCTCGGCAGCTTTCCTTTGGTTTCAAAACTCCTCAGGTTGGCACTGATCGAGGACATTGGAGATTGTGTCAGGGTCTCACGAAGACGGCGAATGCTCTTTATTCATAGACAGATGAAGTCCTTGGGTTCATTTATTGGTCATCTCATGCATGTTGATTCGCTATTACAGTCTATTGTCGCTGTCTATCTTCCATATAGGTCAAGTCAACATGGTATCATATCATCCACTTTACTCGTCCATTCCTGGACCTGGACCTCCCTGTCTGCCCATTTGCCTAGCCTTCAACAACTCATCACACAACAACAAGTTTGAGGCAATGCCCGAACTACTGGCTATCGAGTTTCTCAACACGCGGAACGAGTCGTAGATACCCCCAACAGTTGGGTCCATTGGCTCACCAGTCTTGAGGTCAAGACCAACCATGTGTCCATCTGCTTGCTCGTCTTGAAGAGCTGCAAGAGAATCCTGGATGTCGTGACCGGAGTTGGCGGCCAAGGTCTTTGGAATGATCAACATAGCCTCAGAGAAGGCCTGAACACCGTACTTGGCCTTACCCTTGACAGTCTTTCTGAATGCCTCGCTGTTCAGGTGTGCCGCACATGCAACCTGGAAAGCTCCAGCTCCTGGAACAACAGATCCATCCACGATCATGTTGTATACACTCCTCAATCCATCGCGAACAGCATCCGAGATCTGGCTGATAGTGTGCTGGTTTGGTCCCTTAATCAAAAGAGTAACTGATTTTGGATCCTTAACCTCGTCGATAAATGTGTACTTCTCCTCGCCCAACTCGTGCTCGTAAACACGTCCGGCCCATCCTAGAACCTCTGGCGTCAGGTCATCAACGCTGTTCTGGGCAACACCGCCGCAGATAAATTGGAGACGCTCCATGTTTCTGCGCTTAGCTCTGCGGAGTGCGAAAATGCCGTTCTTAACCAACACGTCCAAGGACAATGGGTCGATACCCTTCTGGTTGATGATGACGAAACCCTTCTTTGGATCATCACCACAGACCTCCTTCTTCAACTCAACAATCTTGCGGAGCTTATCGTCGACGAAGCGGCGCTCGGACTCGACAAGCTTATCTCTTTGCTCGGCGCTGGAGTAGTAGAAAGAAGAGTTGATCTCAGTCTTCTCAAACTCGAGGGAGACATTAAGGGAGAGAACGAAGGCATTCTCGACGTGTTTTGGCATATCTGGGTGGCGGGCGCCGTGGTCTAATGCGAGACCACGGATAAGCTGTGTCTCCGAAGCGGTGCGGTGCTGCATCTTCATGATCTCAACCATGTGCAGATCCGGCTTGGCTGGTGCCTGATAGATGGCGAGGACGGCATCGACGATATCCGGGGTAAGCTTGTTTGCGAGAGTGGCGTTGAGTTTGGTGGAAAGGGATGTGCGTGCGACGGAAAGGAGTAACTCGCGGTCGACCTCCTTCTCGATCTTGAAGTCGTCCAGAAACTATAACCACTTGTCAACTATGTCTCTTCTCCCCTATCAGTGTGTCCGCATACCTTCAGCGCCTCCACCTTTGCCAACTCGTAGCCATCAGTGATAACTCTTGGGTGCAAGCCTTCGGAAATGTATCTGTCTGCCTGCTTCAAAAGCTCTCCAACTAATAACACTACGGAAGTGGTTCCATCTCCACAGATATCATCTTGTGCGGTTGCTGCTCTTGCGATCATGACAGCTGTTGGGTTCTGGATCTGCATCTCTCTCAACAAAACGTTTCCATCCTTTGTGAGCTTAATCTGTTGCGGGATTCTCGTCAGTTCCGTCCGATATAGTTCGTTTGTATGAGGTTCGTACTCCGCCTGCGCCGTCAACCAACCTGGTTTCCATTAGTATTTTATCTTTCTGCTTATCGCTCGAACTTGCTTACATCTTGATGGTTCCCGTAGGACCCAAGTTCGATCTTAACACATCTTGTAGACCCTCACCTGCGTTGATGTTTACTCTGAGAGCTTCACCTCTTCTCTGCTAGCTGTTAGTGGCTGGCTGGCTGTTGGGCGGGGTTGGAGCATACCCTGGACTCTGCCTTTGGGTTCAGAAGCTGAGCTGCAGACATATTTGCGTTCGAAGCTAGTTTCTGAGGGGTATAAAGAGGTAGAAAATGAGGTGTTGTGGTTTCGGAGTGGTGTTGCAGTATGCCCGCAGTCGTCTCGCGCGTCAATAATTTCGATACCTCGCGACTTCTCCCCAAAAGTTCTATGCCCAATTGGGCCACCGGACTCCGCGTCACGTGCCGCGCAACCTGAAGGCGCCACCAGCGACCGGAGCCATCACAACTCTGTCAACCATACCCAAATCTCAACGAGACAGATGTCTTCAAATTTTTCGTAAACTACTTAATATTTTTTCAAGTCATACTGTTGTTGTTCTTCTCTTAATGCTCTCTTGGGTTCTATTTCAAGATGGGAGTCCCAAACATCATGTTGTTACTGTCTGTTCTAGTTTCGTTGCTTTGCGGACAACCCACTGCATTGTGGCCATTTCGTACTGCGGTTAACGCAGTTGCAGTCGTTCCTCCAAAGAACGACGACACCAAGCAAGTAGCAATTATTGGTATGTATTGATTTCTCGACTTTCACTGTATCTATTCTTTCACATGTCTCGTCTTCTACTACAGTAAAGTTTGATCATTGTTCCACTGAATAAATATGCCTCGACGTATTGCCAAAATCGGTTGTCGCATCAAAAGTCCCAGAACCTTCGTTATCAGCGTTCTCATATCATTCTTCGGAGGCGGTCTCAACAAACCGGAAGCTCTGGGCGGAGTGTCAAAGCGAATGATGCGTAGTTGGCGCGGTACGATGCGGCAGAATATGCTTCGTACCGTTCTGTGCAATGAACGGATTGCTCGTTGTTAACAAGCTGACAATCTTGTTAGGCGCTGGAGCTGCTGGCGCATCGATGGCGCATCATCTCCGGAAGTATGCCGATGACGATGGCATCGAGGTCAATATTACTGTTTTCGAGCGGTCCTCTCATATTGGAGGTCGCTCTACCACTGTCAATGCTTGGGATGATAAATGGATGCCAATCGAGCTGGGTGCCTCCATCTTCGTTAGTGTAAATGAGATCCTTGTGAACGCTACTAAGGAGTTCGGCTTGAGCACCAACGGGCCGGGTGATGACGACGAGGAGCAGATGATGGGAATTTGGGATGGAGAGAAGTTCGTGTTCATCCAATCTTCGCAATCATACGAGTGGTGGAATATCGCCAAAATGATCTGGAAGTATGGGTACTCAGCCATCCGCGCCAGGAACCTAATGAAGGCTACGGTGGGGAGGTTCCTGAAGCTCTATGAAGAGCCCTACTTTCCATTTCGTTCTCTTTCGAATCGTGCTGAAGAGCTGCGATTACTTTCGTCCACCGGAGTCACCGGAGAACAGCTGCTGAAGGAAAACAAAGTATATGCGCCATTCACAACAGACATCATACAAGCCAGCACTAGAGTCAACTACGGGCAGAATCTTTTCGACATCCACGGACTGGGGACTATGGTATGCCTGGCGATAGACGGAGCTATGCAGGTAGAAGGAGGTAACTGGCAGATCTTTCACAACATGATCGCTGCGTCCAACGCGTCGGTCTACCTCAATACGGCTGTGAGCTCGATCGAGAAAGCTGCATCAGGAAAACTGGTCGTCAGCAGCAAACCGCTAAACGGAGAATTCGTGGATGAAATCATCGAGAGCCTCGCCTTCGATAGCGTCGTTTTGGCGGCGCCATTACAGTTCACCGACATCAAGCTGGGGCTGGATGTACTGGACAAGGACAAGAAGACTCCAGATGAGGTCCCCTATGTCAAGCTTCACGTTACGCTCTTTGCTACTCCGAGGCTGATAAGTGGTAAAGCCTTTGGTCTGAAAGATGGGCACAAGATGCCAGACACGATTATGACGACGATACCTGCGGACCATGACCGCAATGATCGCGAGAACAGAGCTGGCAAGCCTGGATTCTTCAGCATCAGCACAATTCGCAAACTCCCCAACAGCAGCGACTACAGCGTTCCACAGTACATCTACAAGATATTTTCGCCAGCTCCCATCACGTCGGACTTCTTGTCGACCATTTTCGATATCCCGCGAAAGACTCTTCCCGACAACATTAACGACCTCATCAAGGAGCCTATACAGGACGTAACATGGTTCTATCCAAAGGTGTGGTACAGTTATCCGTACGAGTTTCCACGAGTTACATTCGAGGATATTGAGCTGGGCCGGGGTTTCTACTACACCAGTGGCATCGAAAGTTTCATCAGCACGATGGAGACTAGCGCGCTTATGGGAAAGAATGTTGCGAGATTGATCATGGATGATTTCGTCGCGGAGAAGAAACCGGTTGGTAAGCAGACTGGCGAGCAGGTGGTCTTGGCTCTCGAGGAGCTGTAGCAAACTTGTTCTCTATGCTTTAGCGCATTTTCATGGTCTGAAACTGCGTGACAACGTGTTGGCAACCGAGGAGATGACGGAGATCGTGCCTGAAAGCAGGAACTGTTGGTAGTCTGTGTAAGGGTCGATCGAGGACTGGCGCATGCTTCTAGAATAGCAGGAGCTTCGCTATGGTGCGATTCGTGTATCATATCTGTCATGCGTTGGATCAAAGCGGTGAGCCCTCCGTCACGCCTGTTCATGCGAGACTTGCGTACATGGTCGGCCGTCATATACTCAGAATACGGAGTGATATGGCTTGAGTTGGATGTCAATCAGTTCAATTGGGCAAGCCAGATGACGATGGAAGCTGGAAGTTAGCTTTCAGAGAGGCCGTGCTAACTCCAATGTAAAATGGGGCGCCAATATCAAATGCTAACTATTGAGAGTAAAAGTCCAAAATATCTCGAAGATCTCGTCCAAGTCTGATGGACTGGCACTCAGTACTTTTGGTCGTGTCACCACCTAGGAATAGGTTGTCAATGCGTAGGGCGTGACTTGCCCGCGAAGAGGAACGGCGCGCCATGGTCACAACATCCCTGTCCTTCCTCGATTCTCACACTTGCCGTCAAACTCTCAGATCCACGAACGGTTGTCTAAAGCGAGTTCTCTATTATCGCTACTCGTGAGTCTGTCGCTGAATAATGAAGCTTACATAGCGAACTTATGCTGGCTTGCAATGTGGCAGGCCTGGTGTCGTGGCAGATGACAAGGAAGCGAAACATCGCCACCACCGATAAGTGTCGCAGCGCACTGCATCGCGGAGAGCATAGCTGTCTGTTTCGTGTGACGACCCCGTTTCCAGAAACGGAACCACAAGCAGCCTTTTGTGGCTCAGGATGACCAGGCAACGAGCCGGAAAACGGAGCTCTCAAGGATGCCATTTCCCCGCATGTCTTATTCTTAGCAACACTCTTTGTTAGCCAGTTGGCTACAAGCTTCGACCCTAGTACTTCCATAAGCCCATGACCCCAATGCATCCTCTCTTTGTACTTCTGTCTGAGATGCGACTCCGTCGCCCTTCCACGAGTCCATACTTGTCGCGAGGGCATCATACACGGATACAGCAATAACAACATCCTCATCCGTTGCTCTCTCGTTTCAGTCGTGGCTCACTTGCTGTGATTGACGGTGCCGGCGATTTTCGATGTCCACAGCCTACGTCGCGACAGCCCAGACATGGGCGGCTTCACCAACCTTGCCAAATAACCTTGCGGTAAGACGACAGCAGCGTCACCAAGCCGAGGGTAAATCGCCATCATGGCAACCTCCTGTTGCGCTATACGTAGAGTTCAAGTTCGGCATTTGCTTCGGCGGAGGAGTCCCGCCTGAAGAGGAGACTGTTACCATCAACTATCCCCCGTCACTCTCGAAGCGCACTTCCCGGTTTCTCCTCACCGGCCTCAAGCCTAAGCAACGAACACTTAGCGAGCAGACCCGCAGATCGAGGGATAAAAGTATGCCTTTACCACTGGGGATTACGCCGCTCAACGCCAAAAGTATGTCTCGAAAACAGATTAAGCGACAGTCGTCCATAACACCTGAAGAGTCAGCCAGCCAGGTTGCTGTACCGACCACAGCAAATGCTCCAATAGCTGCGCCACCGAACACGCATGAGAGCGGGATGCAACCGCCCATGATGGCAACTTCTCATGGTGCACAACTACAGCTGGGTAATCCACCTCGGCCGCAACAATTACCAGACAGGCGACCCCCTAGACATTGGGGGGGCCCAGCCGCACCTTCCATGACGAAGCCACTTCCCAATATTCCTTCTAGTTTCCGACTGGGCGAAGCTGGCATGCCTTGGGAAAGTTCTACGAACCTTAATGCCGCGGCGGCGATCGCAAACGGTTCATTCCAGCAGATTGCACCTATGTCACGAACCGCTGGAGCAGCACCAGGCAGTGGATGGCCTAACCACCCTGACGATTACTCGTATAATATTCCCCAGAAGCCTATCAGCACTCCTGACCCGCCGATGGTACTTCCGCAAAGCAGTTCTGCAAGCTTAAACAGAACTCTCAACAGGATGGCGAGCTGGGAGACGAATAGCATGGGACAAGCCATCAGCCGGCCTACGTCGAGCGGACAAGCCACCCCGCGAAGAGGCGTCACGCCGGGAAGGATGGAAAGCCTAGCTCAGCGATTGCGAGGAGTTCCACGAGTCGTCCTGGATTTCCCCCCCCCCAACGCCGCCTCCCAACATACCTCTCCCTCCGAC
>RCNJ01000072.1_pt1 | contig 86968 bp, 75 predicted proteins | sample 2041171 | NCBI WGS metagenome assembly RCNJ01 (sample SAMN09708213, study PRJNA481090) | feces metagenome | biome: feces | host: Pygoscelis adeliae | place: Antarctica: Rookery Lake | collected 2010-03-01 | reverse complement strand
AAGATGTCTGGACTATCAAGATGTCTGGACTATCAAGATGTCTGGGCTATCAAGATGTCTGGATGATCGAGATGTCTGAACTATCAAGATGTCTGGACTATCAAGATGTCTGGGCTATCAAGATGTCTGGGCTATCAAGATGTCTGGACTTTGAAATCGCTGTGTTTTACGCTGTTCAGGATGTAGAACGAAACACGTGAGACGCACGTTTACAGTTCCAGAGTTTTGGGAGCGGACAAGTCATGTCTGACAGCCATCTCGACGCTTCGTACGGCATCAGGGCGTTCAAAATCCGCAACCTCGGAACAGTTTGTGGCACAGCAGATCGTATAAACGAAGTTTCGGCGAAAGCTAATGTGGCGAGATCATACCATGAAGTAGAACACCCGTACCGCTCAACTCTTTGGCTGTCAGTTCTAGGCATACGGAGTTTGGACAAAGAATTTTAATCAAGAGCTTCAAGAGTTCTCCTTCGAGGCTCCCGCAGGTGCCACAACAGCGAGGTCATTGTGGAGGGTTAGCATCGATAATTGGTAGGCGCTTTAAGAGTATGGTGCGAAACCATGTTTGTCAACGCACTGATATTTAATCCCAGCTCTTTGCTGTTAGAGCGTGCTCAGCACGTTGAATCTTATGGCGTCTCAGCGATCATCCTCACGCCTCGGCCATTCGCGTCATCATTGGTCAGCCCAAGCCAAGCGTTCTTCCCAAAGCGAAACCCAGCAGGAAGTTCATATCAATAAACCAATCAAGGAGCCTTGCTCTACCCCAGCTTCTCATAGTCGCCACGAGGTCTGCTCCTCGACCAGGATCGCGCATTTCCACTGCAACACCAACTCATTCGAGCATCATTGGCGTGGATGGTGGGATGATGGGAGCAGCCAGACAGCCGGCGATTTGTGCCAACACAAGGTGTCTGCGTTGACGCGCGATGCATCGTTGTCGCGAGAGGAACAGGTGAACTCAGCGCGATGACTGCCATCCATGAGCGAAGATTTGACGTGCTTCTGATGGCAGACGACAACAGCTCGTTGGGTCCCGATTCTGGGTTACGACTAACAGTTGCATCGAAAATATCCGACTCGCCACTTTAATTATATCCGCGCAATTCATGGGAAGCATTCTGGACAGAGGCGACGGAGATCTGTAATTTCGCGCCTCAACGAAGACTCCTGCATCAGCCAAAGGTTCGACCAGTTAACACCGTACCATTCAGGTCCCGGTAGTAGCACGAAGTCACCCGAGCGAGCCCCAGCCACCTCCCATAAATCACCTTTAGAGACTCAGCACCAAGCCATCCGTGGAACCCGCATTACCGAATAGAAGCACAATGACGTCTATTCCACAGAGCTGCGAGATACATTTCATAATTCAGGCACCGCGCTCTCGCCGGTTGGTGTCACCGGCTGGGAATGGTGTGCTGCGCGGCAAAGGGGTTGGATGGTGGAAGAGCACAAGGGCAGGAGTAGACGAAGATGATGCGGTTTGAGACATGGACCTGCGAGATGAGGCCATCGAGAGTGAAGGTAAATTTATAAGGCGAGTTCAGAAGCAAGCCGTCCGTAAGCGTGTATGGGTCGAGAGATCGTGATGACGGCGGGTAAGCTTGGCCAACAAAGTTATCGCGCTAAACTTGAGGTAGGCAGCTTATTTCATTTTTGAGTCCTAGTCATACTTAAGGTCAAATTATTACCAAGTCCAAGAGCTCTGTTCTAAGTTATAGGGCTTGAGACCTTGGAGTCTACCACGCTAGGCAATCAGCGGTAAAACGCCAGGTTTCGAACCATAGTTTTGATTGCCCAAGATTTAATATCAATTATCAAGTTTGATATCAAAAGCTACATTTTTAAGTTTCAAATCAAGTCTTACTCATCACCTCTGGCCTCAAAACCCCCCCCAAGAACTGTTAAAATCTACACCCAACGCATGTATATACATCTGCATTTTACTCCATAGGTCTATCCTGTAGATAAACCTTGGAATCTGCCTGCCCTACCTTGTCACCCAACTCTGCGACCCTCGTCGTCGTATTCTTAAAATGCTCTTTTGACGCTCCCAAACAGCAACCTGATCCCGATCATGTTCGCAATATCGTCTTTATCCTTTCCTCTATGCCTATCGAATGCGTATTTCTTTCGGCAAAAGGTCGCTTACCAGGCATCATCGTCTCATGGGTGTGACTGGCTTCCTTGCAGTTCGAGGTTTCCTAGTTTGGTGACTTCGGACCTCGCAGAGGTTCGCGCTTCATCAACCGAACATTTCCGGCCTTCGATGTGTCGAAATTCAATTGTCGCCCCCCTGAATATTGCAGGGCCGCGCCGAGAATTAAAGAAGAGGGCCGTTGAAGAATGTTTACATACCAATACCGTGTGAGAACTGGTTGGAAGCCCAGAGGGAACAAGGGCTTTTCCGACTTCAAAGCCAATGATAATGGGTTAGCGAAGCGACATTGAAAAGAGTCCGGGACGAAACTTCCGAAAAACTCCTCGAAGCTCTTCTTTTGGACGATAACTGATTTGCGGCCGAGAGGGCAATACAGCTGACATTGAGAGCGTCCTTGGGCCTGTCCGTGGTTTGTCGCCAGGTTAAAACTGGTTCCAGTCGGCTGTGGCTTATGAGAGCATAAGACTGCCAACCACCGACTGCTAAGTGGCAGTATTGAAACTCCCGTGTTACCATCGTTACTTCGACAGACACCTCTACCACGCTTCGCAGAAGTATGAGCAAAACAAAGAAGAGTATTGATTGAGCTGTTCCCTACCACAAACGCCATCGACGAGCTTTCTGCCCTTGCCACCCAACCCGATGTCTGTCGCCCGCTCGCTATACATACATACACCCAACATCTATCAAGCTCTGGTACCTGCTATCTTTAAGTTCAGAATATGCCCCATCCCTTCTTCTTCTCCTTCAGTTCTACACCCCGCGGCCTGCCTCCTCTGTCACCGACTTTTCTCTTTTCACGGCCGTCGATTTCACGTAGTGACTCCATCTTCTCCAATACCAACTCCAGCAACTCTTTTCTCCTGATAACCTCGAGATGTGCTCTGATCTTTGGGTCTTCTCTTGCGAATCTCTCTACCTCATCGTCTGACAAGTGCCTGCCGAGCCGTGCGTCCAACTCTCGAGGGAAATTGTAATAGAACTCGGAGAGGAGTTCAACGTTCAGGAACAGCACAGCCGTTTGGGTGAGTTTTGAGGCCACGACGTCGAGGAAGATCTCCGGGCAGTGGTATTTGTTTTTGAGGGAGGCGCATTGTTTGGATTTGGTGGCCAGCACGCGCATTTTGAGGATGTCGGCACGGTCACGGAGGAAGACCGCATCTTGACCTGGGCGGATATTAGTATCGACAATGCCGGTATGTAGGTGCATAACTGAACCGTGGAAGGCACAACTTTGCGATATCGTACTGGCGGCATGCTCCCTGGAAGAGCCGACATAGGAGTTGAGATGGAAGCCAATTGGACGCCCACCACTCTGCCGAAGCGAAGGAAGTAACGAACGGCAGTGTCAGGGGCAGAAATATTGCCAGTCGATGTCCCCCACTGCTTACGGACATAACAGGACAACCCAACTGTTAATGCCCATGACAGAATAAAATACGAGAATGGAAAGTGCAACTCACCCTTCTTAATCAATGCTGCCGAGAAGCCACCAGCACCACCACTATCCGCGCCCTCAACCTTAACCTCGCCCGTGCGGGCCCTGTCAATAAAGCTCATTACATCCTTTAACTTCTTCCTTCCTCCAACCTGATCCTGCACACTTCTTTGAGCTTGCTCACAAGCCTGTAGCTCCTTCTTCAGCACCTGCTCGGCATTTACACGACCACGGGCCCACTCATTATCTTCCACGTCAATCTCGAATTTGTAGGGCTTGATACAGTTCTCAACCTGATCTGAGGTAGAATAGAAGCGCTCGTTAAGTATACCCGAAGCTGCCTCAGTGATCGTCTGGCGCGCAAATGGATGGTGACTAAACGTGCTCTGAGTTACCAACCGGTCAACGTTGGCTTGAATAGCATTTGCCACAACCGTCGTCGCTAGTCTTCCCACACCGATCTTGGTAAGAGAGGAAGTGGAACCATCAAGCTTTCTATGCCAATAAAGCGAGTCCGGCTCTGCTTTTGGCAGGTCTGCGAGGCTTCCTGGCTCTGGAAGCGGTGGCTCAAGGGAGCTAACAGGCTTGTTCCAATATCTAGCTGCAAGAATGTCCAATACCTTCTGATCCAACTCGGCCTTCAAGATCTCGCGAACGTGAGGGCGTCCGAACTCTTCCGCGAAAGCTTTGAATGAGTGCTTAAAGGCATCGAGGGACTCTGCGAGATACGATTCGGCGCTCAAAGGGCGGTCATTATACTGTACCTTGAACTCGTACGTTGCCTCTTCAAGTTCTTGATGTATAGCATCCGAGGTAGACTGAAGTGAGGATGCCATTGTTTTCTCGAGGACCTGCATCAACTTCTTCCTCAGTGTCGTAGTACCCACCGATACCCCGCGATCTGCGGCGAACTCGAGCGGGTGAGATGAGAAATAAGCGTGCTCGTTCTTCACGATCGCTGACGTGATGTTTGCGCTTCCCTTCTTGAACAGCCCAGTCTGGTGTGGCACTTTGCAGACAACGCCCACATAACCAAGGCGGAGAGGGTACTTCTGGTCGTTTAGGATGCTGAGGCCGCGGCTTGGGTCTACAAGATCCATTTTTGTGACTACGCCAATTGTCCTCTCTCCACGTGGGTCGACACGGCGGCTCGCGCGGAGGGCGGTAGAGTTCGCGAGATCGACGTCAGCAGCGGAGATGGCGAGGATAATGTTTGGAGGCTGAATGTACTTGTCACAGAGATCTGAGATCTTCTGCTTGAGCTCTAGAGGTTGACCTTGGCCTACCACCTGGATATAGCCAGGCAGATCGATGAGCGACAGGTCTGGAACATATGGGGAGGAGATGGTGAGCTGAATTGGGTCATCGGACACACATTCAGAGTCTGGAACTGCAAGGTTGAGCTCGGTGAGTGTACGCTGGATGCTAGAGAAGTCCGTGATCTTGCCGAGGCCTAGTGCAGAAAACTCGCCATACTCAGCCGAGGAGTCGGGAGTATTGACCAGAGTCAGCTCGATTGGGCGGCGAGTGACCATATTTGAGCCCTTTGGTAGAAACTCATGTCCAACTATAGCTTCCAGTACGGAGCTCTTCCCTGATGACTGCGAACCGATCACAACAATGGATGGCAGAACCAGAGTCTCCGACTGCCCAATCGTCTGCAATATACTCCTGATCTCAATCATTTTTTTTGTGAGCACCATCATTTGATCGTCTCTGGCGGTCTCCTGTTCTGACCTTTCATCATCTTGCGGACTTTGATCATATCCATACGCGGCGGCACTTGCAGCAACCGCTCCAGCCGCGACTCTCGACTCTGATGGCCCACCGTTCCCTCCCTCACCGCCTTCTTGTCCTCCTTCGCCTTCAGGACGCTCCAAAATACCTTCTTGTATCTTCATCAATTTTTTCAAGAGCTCCGATCCTCCTTCCGTTGTGTTATCCAGTCCCCTCTTCATTTGCTCCGCGGTTTCTCGTGCTGTCCCAAATATGCCACTTGCGAACCCTCCAACGACATCCGTGGTCGTCGTGAGCACATCCATGGCATAGTTCCCCGCCTGAGCGGCCTGGTATTGTATCCATGCTAAGCCGGCAATAGCAGCTCCCCCAAACATAGCGGGTATGCGGGCGAACTTGAGAACTAGCTTCGGTAGAACGCGGTAGAACGAGGCATTGCGGACGGCAGGGAGGTTGTGCATCGAGCTGGTACCGAGAGGCCACATGCGCTGTCGAGATACACGCAAGAGTGCATCGCTGCGTAAGAGCCCTCCTGTTGGGCGTGTAGGGAGCTGGTGAATTTGGCGCGTGGTGGAGGGGTGCTGAAGGGTGCGGCGGGCCAAAGGCGGAAGCCTGGCGGAGAGGAGCCGCCCGCTCATTGTGAGAATGCCAGTTGCTCTAGATGTGATTTATTGTGGCAGCCATATAAGAGCTCGTGGCGGTGATGATATAGACGTGAAATGTTATATGGTTGGCTTAGTTAACTCTAGGTGTTGTGGTGTGATTGACAGGTGGCTCGGTGTGGGGTGGGCACTGACGGACGTCCTGGCGGCGGCGTAGGTACGAGTAAGGTCGTGAGTCCCCGACAGCGATTGGTTAGTTCCCGAAGAAGTAGGCGGCCCCGACAGCGGCCCGGAGAGGCTGCGCACGAGTACTCGGTACTCGTAGCCTTGAAGGTTCAATGAACAACGGAGGCGATACACCCCATCAACACTGTACAAGCATCCAAGCATCCTCATTCGTACTAACGCCACCTATTTCACTTTGAGCTGCGTGTCTCGTGCCATAAGATATGTCACCTTTCCTAGAGACAAAGCATAAGCTGTAGAAACTAAATAACTCTTATCACCGCTGAGAGTGTCTATTTCGAGACAGCTCATCTTATCTTAACAGCCATCAAGGTGCGATTGCGCCATATTGGCCAACACGGCGACTTGCCAATATTCAACTTCAATAACACCAATTCCATAACACTCAGCCACCCCAATACAAGTTTTCGCAAGACGAAAGGAACGCTGGCCTGAGCTCAATTTTTTTTTCAACGACCTTTCTCTCACCGCGTCCACAACTATGTGCCGCTTTTTGGTGCGTCCTGCCACCTGTCTATATACTACGAATTCTGGCTAACTTTAATGGCAGGTCTATAAGGGTAGTGACGAGATTTTGCTCTCCAAGCTCATCCTCGACCCCTCGCACTCCATCCTCACGCAATCTTTCGATTCTAGACTACGACTGGTGAGTTGCCTTCCAACAGCCAACCGATTAAGGGGCACCCCTCTGACTCAAAACAGGATACTCGGCGGCCTCACAATGGTGACGGCTTTGGCATTGGTTACTACACAGATCCAAAATTAGGCCCAGAGCCATGTATATTCACTTCTACAATCCCAGCGTGGAATTGCATCAACCTGCAGCGCATCGCGTCCAAGACTGCATCGCCACTCATCTTCGCTCACGTTCGCGCCACAACTCAGGGCTCCTTGAGCGATGACAACTGCCACCCATTCCGCCACGGCTCCTTGATGTGGATGCACAACGGCGGACTCGGCGCATGGAAACATATTAAGCGTCGGCTTGGCCAGAGACTAGCGGATAAGTGGTATTTGGGAGTAGCTGGCGGCACAGACAGCGAATGGGCATTTGCGCTCTTTCTGGACACTTTGGAGCGTATGGGACACGATCCAAGCAATCCGCCAGCAGAAGGTTTCGGCCCAAACGTGCTCAGGCAAGCTATGTCAAAGGTCATTCACCAGATCAACGTTTTCATAAAGGAGGTTCCAGAAAAGACCATCGAGGAGGAGAGTGTGGATACGAGGAGTCTGCTAAATTTTGCCGTGACCGACGGGCACTGTGTGATTTGCACACGTTATGTTAGCAGCAGCACAGATGAAGCAGCTAGTCTTTACTACTCGTCAGGGACGACTTGGCACGACAAGAAGAAAGGGAATTTCCAGATGGATAGACGAGACAAAGGCGCAGACATCGTTCTTGTAGCCAGCGAACCGCTCACTTTTGAACGAGATAATTGGGTAACGGTGCCCACAAACTCGATCCTCACTATTCACAAGCAGACCGTCATGGTCCACCCGATTATGGACGAGTACTACAACGCCAACCCCGCATATACACGCTCATCACAATATGCGTGCGAAAAGGGACTGGTGACACATGGTGCTGAGAAGGGTTGTCCATTGGGAACACCGCTGGTAGAGTCCAGCACTTACCCAGTCCCAACCCAAAGCACTAACGGCGAGTCTTCGAGTAGGCGACTGCCAATTCCCTCATGGGTAAATGAATGCCACCCCTCCTCCAACCGCACGAGGAGCCCTTGTCGCATCGACGAGAACGCTTTACCGAACCTATCCTCTATAACGTCATCCCGCGATCCATCAAAGCCGCAGGAACTTACGAATACGAAGAAGAAGAGGGCCAGCGTAGACCCGCATATGTTGGGAGAGCCGGATATAGAGGTTGCCTACCCGTTGATTCCGACACATATTAACAGATTGTCACTAGCGAGTCAAAATACGCTGGCGAGTACGGCGAGTACGGCGAGCACGATTGGGCCGCTGAGTACGAACAGAGAGACCGCTTTTGGAAGTCTGGCGAAGATCAGCCAATACTTTCCTGAGTTGTCGTAGATAGAGAAAATTTCAAAGAGTCTTGTCGCCGTAGGAGCAGCGGTTGTGAGGTTTGAGTTCCCAAAACCGAGCGTCGACCAATTAGCGACTAGGAAACCAGCAAGCTAACTAGGACCACCCTGGCGTCAAGTTGGAAATGATTTTTTTCGGATGTGATAGAATAGCAGACGCTATGGTAGGTGGGTAACAGAGAGCTTCTTAGCTCTGCGTCTTCGATTTTGTGTTGGCGAGACGCTGTAGCTAGCTCCTCAAAGCACCGAGCATGGCCTTGACAAAATGAGATGTAGACTACGCGTGTTAGGAATCGAGTCGTTAGGAAGTCACACTATGTGCCTAAGTAGCTATGTAATGGAGAAATGGTCGAGCCTAGTTAAGCGAGAGCACATATTATCGCCGTGTTCCTCCTCTAAACGGTCCGGTTCTAATACAGATTAGTCGATGGTCCTTGGTCCCTGCTTTCCCAGCGTGTGCAGCGGCCCGTTTTACCCAATTCATTTCTTTGCAGTATGGTGGCCTTCTCAACACCACTGACAACTCGAACAGACTCGTCTTCGTATCTTCTATCTTTGTTACCTTGGCTCACTCCAAACCAAGCCACGAGGAAAGCGAGGAAAGCTGTGATTAAGGTCCCGAAGATCATTCCAATAGTCCTGTTGACCAAACTAACGGTCAAACTCCAACGCATGAACTTCCACGGCGTAATATTACTGCTTTCTTTACCTCCTCCACCTGACATCACTGGAAGAACTACCTGAGCTGGCGATGCTGATGGAGCATGGGCAGCGATGATGGTAGAAATGACCGTAATGGCAGCTACACGCTTTTCAAGGGAGGAAGCAGCGGAGGAGAGGTTCACATGGTGATTGATGGTTGCATTGATGTTTATGGCGGAGACGTCCGTGACTGGTGCGGTAAGGGAGAAAGAGACGTTTGCTGCTGGAGCTTGTCCTTGTTTAGATTCGGCCATTGCTGTGGTCTGTTGACAAGATCGCTGTAATTGAGCTTGGCATTTGCGTTCTGCTCTGAGTTCTGCGCGGAGATTCGAGTCGAGAGGTGCTTGCAAACTAACCTCTTTGGAAGGATGTTGAAGAAGGGGAGGATTGAGATTGGAATCTGCCTTAAAGTTCCGAATGGAGTTGAGATCTTGCAGCAAGGTCGCCGTAGGATGACGGGGAGAGTTGCATGCGGCGGGTGGCCGTTTCTTTGAGGTCGATTTTCTTTGGAAGTGGCTTTGGACGTCTGAACATGATGCACTGAAATGAGATGGGAAACCTACTGTCGGCATTGTGCTTTTATACTCTTTGGAGCCGTGATTTGAGTTTGCAGTTAAGCGCGACTAAGAGCTCGATGCATAAAGTGGATACAACCAAAGGTTAAGCAACGGCACCGACGACTCGTGAGCTGCCTGGTCATAGTTTCGGGCGTCCCGTTTCTGGAGATAAATCCGGTAGATTGCCAATGTCTGTGTCGATTGGGAAATTCGTACTCGATATCATTGGAGGAAGTCGAATTAACCAGGCTTTCAGCAGTTTGGTCTTAAACGGACTTGTACGAGCACTAACCAGAACTTCTTGCCTTCGAAATATAGCCAGCAGGCAATTTGTCCGTCCTCCTTCATATCGCACTTTTCATATGCCCCTTATCCCTTTCGCGAATACTGAAGTAAATGGCGGATGCATGTTCCGAAATGATGATGGAGATACGCCCAAACTCGGGGAGGATGCCAATCTGTCTGCCACTGATATGGCAGAGGCCGTTAGTGACGAGGGTCTGCGATTGATCGAGTTGGCGCGCTTCTGACAAGAAAAATCAGTTGAGACTGAAAATGGCGCTTTTCCTTTATGGTTATTAAAGCAAGACTTTCATTCCAGCACCACGTATTTACAAAAACATCTTCATTGTTATAATTGTAAGTTCATGGCTTAAATCCCCCCCTAAAAATCGCAATTTCGGTGCAGATGCGACCTGGTAGGCGGCCGCACATGAACAAGGCTGCACAGCACTAGGTCCAATCGGAACCGCTAGCCTCCAAAAAAGTTCAGATATCGTCAGGCTGATTTACCTCGACTTCGCGAGGGGAGGTACAATTCTTTTTGTATCACCAACCACACAAAACAACCGCAAATATGGTTAAAGTCAGCAAATTGAAGGTCGCGCTCAATGCCGAGCAGAAGAAGAACTTCGGAAAGGAGTTCCAGAAGAAGGCTGCCAAGCAGGCCCGCCAGAAGAACGCAACCAAGAAGCCAGCGAAGGAGAATGTTGAGGAGGAGGATGTTGATATGGAGGGTGGATCCAGCGAGGACGAGGACGAGGACGAGGAGGGTCTTGCTGAGTTAATGGAGATGGGGGAGGCAGAGATGAGCGAGGATGATCGCACACCAGCGCAGGTTTGTTTACCGTGCTCTGCCATCGAGGCGCAATGCGACAAGGTCAAAAGCTGACCATCTCACCAGATCAACCTTGCCAACATTGACGATTCTGATTCTGCATCTTCGAGCGGTGTTTCCGACGGCAACGGCCTCTCAGATGCCGAGATGAGTGACGAGGAGGACATTCCACTTTCCGACCTCGAGGACCTGGACGATGAGGACAAGGAGGATATCATTCCACATCAGCGCCTTACCATCAACAACACCGCCGCCCTTGCCACTGCACTGAAGCGTATCGCACTTCCACTAAAGACCTTCCAGTTCGTCGACCACCAATCGCTTACCACCGAGGCGCCAGTTATCATTCAGGATGTCGGAGATGATTTGACCCGCGAGTTAGAGTTTTACAAGCAGTCTTTGGACGCTGTCAAGAAGGCCCGCGAGTTGTTGAAGAAGGAGAAACAGTCATTCAGTAGACCAACAGATTACTTTGCTGAGATGGTTAAGGCGGACGAGCACATGGCGAGAATTAAGGAGAAGTTGATTGAGGCAGCTGCCAGCAAGAAGGCTTCTGCAGAGGCCAGGAAGCAGCGTGATTTGAAGAAGTTCGGAAAGCAGGTGCAGAACCAGAAGTTGCAGGAGAGACAGAAAGAGAAGACCGCTTTGTTGGAGAACGTCAAGGTTTTGAAGAGGAGTACGTTTTCCCCAGGAGATTAACCATGAAGGAGTGATTTGCTGACACATTTACAGAGCGTCAGGACGGCGAGGTTACCGCGGGCGAGAAGGAGGCCGATCTCTTTGATGTCGAGCTTGATGACACAGTTTCAAAGCCAGACCGCCATTCTCGCGATGGCGACCGCAGTCAGAAGCGCAACAAGCGCACCAAGAAGGACGAGAAGTACGGATTCGGAGGCAAGAAGCGCCACGCAAAGTCTAACGACGCCAACTCGACAGCTGATATTACCGGTTTCTCGAGCAGGAAAATGAAGGGACAGACCAGAGGTGGAAGCTCCGGCAGTGGTGGCGGATCTGGTGCTGCTAGAGGCAGACCAGGAAAGGCCAGGCGTGCGAGCGGAAGAAACTAAATTCTGCAGCCGAATATAGCGATGGTATACCAATATTAGGGGAGCATAAAGGCATTGTTGGCGTTTGGCGATTGTTAGGTAGTGATTCCATAAAGGAAAGGATAGCATGAAGCAAGCATTTTGAGGAAAAAGGTTATTTTCCATCTTGAGTTGTGTTACTAAGCAATTCGAATCGTAGGAGTTTCATATGAGCGTAGGCACCTGACCACACACGGAATCCTCACTCTCTATAGCGTTCCGTTCCAAGAAACTTAGGCCACGTTATGCTCGAAACATCCTCTACAAGGTACACAACGGATGTTGCTGCTGGTTTTCAAATTTACGCGGTTCCCCGTTAAGTCGCCATTGCTGGGATATCCCTGCTGGTTTATCTTCCTTCGGTTATTGATATGCTTAAGTTTAGCTGGTAACGGTGGTGTGGACAAAGGACAATATTTGGTATTCTATTTGCAGGTAATGTCTCACAGTTTGCAAAGGTCAACACTTACGATGATGTTGCCGGCAGCAGTCTTGTAGCATGGCAAATATTAAGGGGTAGTGGAACCAGGGCAGAGATTCAAGTACACTAATTACTAGATCGTATGCTCCTAGCATACAAGCTGTACATTCTATATTTACAAGTTTAGGGGCCCGGCGACTCGCGGCTATCTGTATCCACACATGGCTGAACGATGGCCCAACTTCAGGAGCTGTGTGCACTTCTGGTGCTGCCAAACGCTCCTGGATCTGCTCACTACGAGTCTTTATTCACCCTTCATGCCGATCATACTTCACTCGGATGCTCTTCGTTTGCTCTCCATCCTCCGTTCTCTCCAGAACCATAAGCAGCTAGTGGCCACCAGCGCAACACCAACCCACGAGTATATTTCCAACATGAACTTCGACAATACCGTAACCATGATCGTATACATTGGTACAGTCAAGAAGTTGACCGTCAGCGGACTCGTAACTTTTGCTAACAGCACTGTGCCAACGAGCACTGCAAAAGTGCCGGCGGAAGCACAGCCCATCATGAGCCAGTGCCACCACGAATTTAAGTGTTGGAACTCGCCACTGATCTGTTGTAGCTCTCCAGACAGTAGCACGACCGGAAACAGAATGATCAGCGAAATCATACTCAGATAGTGTAACAGCTGATACGTAGCTCTCGTGTCTGCCGGTGTGGTCGCAGCAGTATGATAAAGATCCGTACTCGGTCTATTTGATGCCGCAGTTCGGATTGAGCCAATGAGAGTGGCGTGAGTGTTAACCAGCAAGACCGGGAACAGGCCAGCACAGCCTGAAGACAGGATTCCAGCTACAATAACAACTGGGGAGGTGCGCATGTCCTGTCTTATACACGTTACGAGAAGTCCCAAGGCACCTGATAACGAGGCAACAAGGACGGCAATAGATGGGAAAGTGCCGTTGATGAGGGTTGTAAAGATAATGGTGAGAGGCACAACTCCGATGCGGATCATGGTGTAAATGGGTATTGAGGTGCCAGCGTAAGCAACATTACTGAACAGTATCATGCTGGTATATGTGACGGCGAGAAGGAGTGTGTGCTTGATAAGACTGCGATCGAAGTCGAAGACTCCTTCGCCAGCAATGCCAGTACTGAGTCTGGTGTATCTATGAAAGAAGCGTGGAATGCAGTTTCTGGGTCTGTTCTTAGATTCAGGTGGATGTGTAAGATGAGCGGAGTATGAGGGCGCAATTGCAATTCCCAAGCCGGCATTCTTGAGTGGCGTGGACGCAAGCCGAGTGAAGCTCGCAAACCACCAAAGGAGAATATGACAGCCTAACAGTTCTATGAACGAAGCAGTTGCTGGGTAAGGAAACTTGTATTCGCCCGCTAAAAGACATCGTCAGACCCAACACTACATAGCCAGACCGCAGGAAGAAGAGCATACCGACTAGCACAAGCCAATTCAGCGTCAAGAGTTCACACCCGCTTGCAGCCACCGAGAAGCTAAGAAGGCCAACATAAACATGCCACCCTTTATTTGTAGATAGAAGATATATCCCTAGCCCGCCTTTCATCAAGTAACCTTTCCAACCAGTTGGCCGTGACTGCGATAACAGCGCATCCTCTGCATCTGCATCGTATTCAGTGTCGAGCTTCGAGGCAATGGCCCAGTCGATGGTATTGGTACTACGTCCGGTGGAGCTTCGTGAGAAGGAGAATGTCTCCAAAGGAACTGAGGCCGAGGCGAACTGAGGCTGTTGATAAGTGGTCATGGCCGAGTCGACAGCTCGCAGGGTCGCAAAGTGGTCGGCAGTGCGCCGGCCGAGCCACCGAATCGCAAGGGGATGGATAGCAGGATGATGTATTTAAGCGGAGAACACCTTTTGTATATGGCTGCGTTTGTGCGTCGCAGTCTGGGTAGACATGCCAAAGGTGTTCACTTATGAGAAGACGAAGTCTAAAACATTAGAGGGGTTGAAATCAATTTCCCGTCGCGTTGATCTAGGACGGCGACACATGCCATAGCGTGCGGGAGCGGGAGACATGGGTCGGAGTCACAGGGATTGGGCGCGGCTGGCCCGACCAACCTTTTGTAAGCGATTAGCGATTAGCGATTACAGTATATGGTACGAGTACGACTCAGTGTCAGTCAATCCTCACTTCGCCTTTACAATACTCCTAAGTATACACCATTGTCGCCGCTCCAATGGCGTCAATTATCCCTCCAATACGGCGAGCCGCGCCAACACTGGCTAAGAATTTCTTCGTTCACAGATCTGCTGTGCCAACCTCGGCGTTTGCGTTTCACAAGGTTGCAGATGCGGCAACCACGAATGCGTTCCAGACTATGCGCTTCTACAACAGCACTGCGCCGTTAAAGACTATGGCTGCCGCGACTGGTACGCCCCTTACCGGCTTGAGCCAGACGATCAACCAGACTCCAAAGGCTGCGAAGAAGAGCTTCTTCCCAAACACCAGCTCTAAGGGTGTCGCATACTGGCTTCTCGGCAGTGCCGCCTCTGTCTTCGGCATCGTCGTCTTTGGCGGTCTCACTCGCCTCACTGAATCCGGCCTCAGTATCACCGAATGGAAGCCAGTCACAGGCTCTCGCCCACCCATGAACCTCGAAGACTGGACTGCTGAGTTCGACCGTTACCGTGCATCGCCGGAGTTCAAGCTCCTCAACAGCCACATGAACCTCGAGGAATTTAAGAAGATCTACTATATGGAGTGGTTACACCGCCAGTGGGGCCGCTTTATTGGAATGTCTTTCGTCGTCCCAGCCATCTACTTCGTCTCGCGCCGCAAGGTCTCTAAGCCAATGTCTCTCGCCCTCCTCGGTATCTCTGCTGGAATCGGTTTCCAGGGATTCATTGGCTGGTGGATGGTTAAGTCAGGCCTGAAGGATGATTTGTTCGCACCAGGTTCCTACCCAAGAGTCTCTCAGTACAGGCTGACTGCTCATCTGGGAGCCGCTTTCTGCGTCTACACCGCCATGCTTTGGTCCGGACTCTCCATCCTTCGCGACCGCGCTCTTCTCTCGAACCCGACCGCTGGCCTCGCCAACTTGACTGCCCGTGCCCACCCACATCTCTCTGCTTTCCGTAAGTCTGTCGCCGGTCTCGCAGTTCTTGTCTTCATTACCGCCATGTCCGGTGGCCTCGTCGCCGGCCTCGACGCCGGAATGATCTACAATGAGTTCCCAATGATGGGCAACGGTCTTCACCCGCCAAAGTCCGAGCTGTTCCAGAAGTTCTACTCTCGCAGGGAGGATGGTTCCGACATCTGGTGGAGAAATATGTTGGAGAACCCAACCACCGTCCAGCTTGACCACCGCGTCTTGGCTATGACTACTTTCACCACCATTGTCTCGTTGTTTGCTTACTCGCGCTTCGGCAAGAGAGTGAGCGCCGCGATGCCACATGCTGGTAAGAAGGGAATGATGGGCGTTGTTCACTTGGTTATGTTGCAGGTTGCGCTCGGTATCAGTACCTTGATCTACTGCGTGCCAACCCCGCTTGCTTCGATGCATCAGGCTGGTTCTATGGCATTGCTGACCGGTATCTTTGTTCTTGGGAACAGGATTTGGGTGCCAAGACGCAGTTTGAAGCTTGTTAAGGCCGCACTTGAGAAGGCTGCCAAGGGCAAGAGCCGCACTGCCGGTGTTCCGCTGGCCGCCAGAGTTGTCACCAAAGCCTAAGTTGGTGGCAGTTGGAGGCTCTTTTAACAGGAGTGTTTGGATAGGGTATGATGATAAGATAGATGTGTAAATATGGGAAGCGGAAATGGCGTGCATTTGAAATAGTATTGCCGGGCGTTCAGGTGGCATGCTAGAATACTTTATTGTCAATAGAGTCAATACTCACCTCCAATAAACTGTATATCTTTGCGCGACCTTTCATAGGTTTCGCACCATCTGATAAATGTAAATATTGCAAACCTTGCAGAGCGTCTTGTTGATGAGGCAGTTTCTTTGGCCAAATAGGTTTTAAGTATGCGGATGTGAGGCTGCACTGTACGAGATAAGAAGCCAGAAGCACAAGGAAACCGAACATCGACGAAACGCGTTGAGATGTATATCGATTTCTACCACAAGCAACCAACAAGATGAGGATAATTTTCAGATGTTTTTTTTGATTATACTTTCGTTCTAGCACGAGTGTAATCTGTCTAGGCATTGGCCGAACCGCCGAAATGGCATGGCAACCCAGGCAATATAACCCAGAACATCATGGCCTCATAAGAAAAACAAAACTTTTGCTTAAGAACGACACAACATTTACTTGTGAGCGATACCCTCGACTGGCAATGGCTTGACATCAACAACCTCTCCGGCCAGCTTGATGTTCTGGGTTCTGCCCTGCTCCTCCTTCATCATAGGGAAGGCCAAGACCTCCTTGATGGAGTAGTTGTCGGTCAAGAACATGACCAGGCGATCAATACCCATCCCAAAGCCACCAGTTGGTGGGAGACCAAACTCCAAGGACTGGCAGAAGTTCTCATCAATCATCTGTGCCTCGTCGTCACCTTGGTCCTTCTGTCTGGCCTGCTCTTCAAAGCGAAGACGCTGGTCAAACGGATCGTTCAACTCAGTGTAGGCGTTGACAATCTCCTTCTTGCAGACGAAAGCCTCAAATCTCTCGCAGAGACCTGGAGAGTTGCGGTGGGCCTTGGCAAGTGGGGACATCATTTGTGGGTGGCCGGTAATGAAAGTTGGGTTGACACACTGCTCCTCGATGAACTCGCCAACGAGCTTGTCGAGCATGCGAGCGTTGGTGAGTGGCGGAGAGCAGTCGACTTTCATCTTGATAAGCATGCGCTTCAAGAACTCATTTGTCTCACGAGTGTGCAACTCTGGGCCAGCTGGGAACTTCTCTCCGCAAGCCTCCTCCAGAGCTGGAATCATCTCAATCTTCTTCCATGGTGCCTGCCAGTTGACCTCGTACTCCTCGCCGTGCTGGGTGTGGAACGTGGTAACGTATCCACCGGTGATGTGCTTGACAAGACCGGAGACGAGCTCCTCAGTGGTTTCCATCAGGTCGTAAACGTCAGCGTAGGCCTGGTAGAACTCGAGGGTGGTAAACTCTGGGTTGTGGGTAAGATCGATACCCTCGTTACGGAACTGACGACCCATCTCATAGACACGGTCAATTCCGCCAACGACAAGCATCTTCAGGTACAGCTCTGGAGCGACACGCATGAACATATCCATGTCGAGATCGTTGTGGTGAGTTTTGAACGGCTTAGCGGTGGCTCCTCCAGCGATGGAGTTCATCATTGGAGTCTCGACCTCAACGAAGTCGCGGTCATCGAAGTAACGGCGGATGTATGTGACCATCTTAGAGCGGGTAAGGAAGACGCTGCGAGTGGAGTCATTCATAATCAGGTCGAGGTAACGCTGTCTGTGGCGGGTCTCCTGATCCTTGAGTCCGTAGTACTCATCTGGAAGCTGGTGCAAGCATGGAGTAAGAAGCTGGATCTCAGTGGCAAAGATGGAAAGCTCTCCCTCCTCTCCCTTCTCAATCTTGTTCTTTGGCGCAGTACGTCCTGGGTATCCAGTGATACCAATGATGTCACCACGACGGAGATGCTCATGCTGCTTCTCGAATGGGACACCGCCTTCCTTGGCCTCCTGCAACTGACACATAACCTGAACCTTGACACCCTCAGAGCGGATATCGTAGAAGACGAGCTTGGTACCGGAAGTACGCTTGTTATAGATACGACCTCCTACTTTGACCTCGACATCCTTCTTGTGCTCACCAGACTTGAGTCCAGCGTACTCCTTGACGAAATCTCTCAGGTCGGCGTCCTTGTGGAACTTATGTGGGTACGGGGATGGATCTTGGGAAGTTCTGAGCTTCTGGATTGCGCGGGAGCGAATCTCGAAGTATTGCTGATCACCCCGCCATTAGCTTAAGCTCCGTGTCGCAAACAACCTCAAGAGCCACCGTAACGAGTTAACTCACATTTGGAGTCAGCTCCTTCTCCTCCTCCTCGGCGTTGCTCTTCTTCTCCTTGACTGGCTTTGGTGGAGCAGCAGCGGCCTTCTTGGCCTTCTCCTCGTCCTTCTGACGCTGCTTGATGCGCTTCTTGAGCTCCGACTTGGACACGCGCTCGCCGGTGACCTCGTCGAGGTGGAGGTTTGCGACCGACTCTGCGAGACCGGCAGTGTTTTCTGGTGCGTCCGCCATGTTTAGATTGTTCTGTGGATAAACGAAACAATTCAATAGGAGGTGACTTGGTACCTTTTCTGGCTTTGGCGCGGGAGGATATTTTGGCGGTCGCGGTATGGTGGGGCATGAGTCAATAAGACCGTGCGATTGTGGATGGCGCTGTCGAACCGTTGAACTTGACCTGATTAGATTAACGGCCGAGCAGCGACAAACTACATCATGACATTTTAAGAGCTAAAGAATATCCTAGATCGGGTCTCCCAGGCCCGGTAGCTCTGATAAGGAAAAATAAGACTTAGCCATAAACCATTGCTGTAGTGCGTCAGGTAAAACTTCTAGCGGCTGTCAAACAACAATTTTATGTACATAAATGTCATTGCCAACATGATTGGAGAAAGGCAAAAATCCATGACAAAGATGCTTGGACACTTGAAGATTCATTCTTGGTGGTTATAGAGCTTTGTGGCGCTCGAGTCCTAACTAGCAAAGCATACACACGCCAGATAAGCTGCATGGTGCATTTGAACCTTTGGAAGTGTTTACCAAAAGTCCCCAAAAGCTTGCCGATTACAGGTCGCCGTTCGTCGACCTAGATCGAAACCGAACACAAAATTCTGGTCTCGATAGTCCCCTACAACACAGCCTGTGTGTAATCTTTCAGCACAGTCGCCTGAACTCAGCTTCCCTTGCACCTGCCATAACCTTGAAAGGATAAGAGTTATCCAGAAAGCTAGAGAGGGCGATTTCACTACCATATATTGATGCCGAGCTAGATGCTATGTCTCAGAATAGAGTCGTATTATCATTCGCGCATTGCGTGTGTTATGAATATTGCTGCGGAAGTAATCGAATGGTGTACGCCTTGCTCCTGCCTTACAAAAGAGATTCGTACGTCGAACGTGTTCTTCCATCCACCAAGTGGCCAACTAACGACCAGTTGTTAGGAGCAAAATGAGCAGTCAAGCTCGGAATGATGTTCCCCACCGCTACTATAAACAAGATATCATGCAGACGCCGCGCTATGCCTTTCCTTCCGTGCCCAGATATCGCAATGCAAAGTGAACCACCTGATTATATACTATTTGCGCCGCTCTCCAAAAACCTATCAAAGGCTTCACGTAGTGCTGGCGGCGACGCACCAATGGCGATGATACACCCAGGCGCTCTTTTGGCATTCCTTGCTGCAATACTTAGTCCTGCGGCAGCGCCTACACTTGGCAAATTGTCTTGTGTACTCCTCCCACTTGCCGCACTTCCAGTAGGCACATTGTCTAATGCCACCTTTAGAATCATCCTTGCGGCAGAGATTACGCATCACTACGCCAGCCCAGTACTGCATCTCGGCAGTGTGATGGCGCATAGTGAATTTTTCGATCAGAGGAAAAATGTTGAAGTCGTCTGGCTGTAGATATTCCTCTTCAAGCTCCTCCTCATCCGGCTCACAGTCTTCACACGCGTCTGAGTCGGCCTCCAAGAATGTCATCTCCTTGCCAACCTTCAATTTGGGAACCAGGTGCGTTGCCTGAAAGTACTTACGAAGAGTGCAGTACTTGGAGACATAGGCGAGCAACTGGAGTGCCATTAAAACGTCGTCATCCCGTGGGCATCCTCTGATGACCGGCGAAGCGTCCATGTGCCGTGGTATGAGAATAGGGACACCAACAGCGTTGAGGCGCACCCCGGCTGCGTCAGCCGGAGCAGGTAAGACTACATTGTCCGCTTGCACCTGCATAGCTGTTCCTACAGAGAGAGCGTCATCGCCATTGGCATCTGGTTGCTGCTCAAGGTTCATCTCGACATCGAATGGATTCTCGTTTACTGCTGGGTCGGGAGCAGTCGAAACAGATATTTCGACTTCACCCTGCTCGCCAAGGCTTGCTATATCTGCAATACCTTCGGCGTCATTCATGATAACATCCTGAAGATCAACCATAGGTGCTTCCGCCTCGACACCGGTATCCACAACCTCTGGCTCCCCGGACTCATCCGAAACCATGCTATCACCATTGGCATCCTCCCCGTCATTCGCAGTTGATGGCTGATGGCGGATAGAAGGACGTCTGACTCTTCCCGACCTTGCAGTTTCACGAATGTTGGAGGAGGATCGAACTTGTGTTGGACCGAGGCCAAAAGGAGTCGTTGGCGATTCGGGTTGAGAGTTCAGGCCGTTGTGTGAAAACGGCAACATGGATGGTAGTCTGTCTGCATCTCGTACAGGCCTTAAGTTGCCCTCGCTAGGAAGAGTCGTAGCGAGGGGTTGAATGCCCTGACGCGATGGTCCAGCAGCGTGGCCAACATTTTGTCTAGGGTAGTATGATTGGGCGTTTGCGAAGGTTGAGCGCTCTGGTGGAGCTGTCAGGGGGAACTGACCAGTTGCTGGTGTATTGCCGGTCGTGGCTAATAAACCCCCCATATCACCTGTCATCGGCGGCGGCGGCAGAGGATTGAATGTGAGCGTGTCCGCTGATGTCTCAATTGGTGCTGGCGGAGCCTGTCGTCTAAAGGCACGAGTCTCTGCATCGACACGATTTGGCCGGCTCGAGAAGGTTACCCTAGGTCTGTTGCCAGTCCTGTTGACACGTTCTCCAGTTGCAATTCTCGCTGGTCTCTCCTCTTCCACTTTCTGGCGCAAACGATCGGTAATCTGTATGTAGTTGTCAAGCATTGTCGCTATGACAGGAACCACGTCTGCCTCAACAATTCGCGAACGGACGGTCTCTGAGCCGCGGACTCCAATGTTGACTGTGCACTGAAAGGCCAAGCTCCACTTCCATAACTCCATGGAATTGTCACTTCGGCCTTCTTTAAGAATGCACACCAACCGCTCAATCCCGCCATCGACGCAGAGAATATCGCGAATGCGAGCCGAGGATGTTGTAAGGTAGGCGAGATGATTGAGGGAATTAATCAGCGGCAGCGTGGATGTGCAATCAAGGGCACGGCGATCATAAAGACCAGTCGTTATTCCAACCGCGGCCTTATTCTGGACCGGGATACTGAAGTTGACTTCTCTCATTGTGAACTAAGTGCCTATTCGTGGATAGTAAACAAAGATGACGGGAGTCGCAATGAAGTGTTCGACGCGGATCGTTTGCAGTTACGTCCTGCTTAAGGTGACAGATGAGGGAGCTGCGGGCACCTGCTGCTTGCTCTGTCTTCGGGGAGGTAATATTATTGATTGTGGAGCCGAATCGCGGCTGGTGCTTGATGTCGAATGTCGAGTCCTAAAAGTGTGCGGCTGGGTGTTTGATGAGCAAGTGCGTGGACAATTGCAGCCGAACCTTATCTATACCATTTACGTTAATTGCCCCGAGTGGCAAACTGGGTACAGATGTTGCCTCGCAATGCTCGAAATCAACTATGGTATATTTGGTGAAGACGAGATGATGCTGCCAGCAGTACGAGATGATGATGTCGAAAGTTGATGCGGCGGTGGAAAGAGGTGATGGGTGATGCGTTGTGGAGGTCAGGAATTGCTGAAACGACCCAATGACGGCTCCTTATCGTCCTTGCTCTGTCAGCAGGGCGAAGACCAGAGCTGCTATTGACAAAGCGTCGGGTAACTGGCGAGTATATATCGCGCTTGTACGATGGATGGTGTGGGTGCGGTAGAGTTGTAATGGTGGTGGTTCGGGAGTGAGGTCTGTGGTGAAGTGCTGGGGGTGATGAAGGGAGTTGGACAACCTCGATGGAGGCGGGTGTGGAGGCAGGCTACGGAAAAGGCCGTGCCCGCGCGTTGTGACTAGAAATTGATATTCTACCACTCGGCGTCTTAAGTAAGTACTCAAGTATCTGAACACTCCAAAAAAAATCCCAAGTAAAAACACACACTGTCTAACCGCTAGCCGTCCTGGTAGAGAAGACATGTCTTGGTGATTGTGTCTTCCTAGCGAAATGAAGAACATCTTTCAGCAATCAATCACACGCTTAGAGCAGTAATCCATTTGGCTTGTGTCCTTGCGTACGGAGTACTCGTACGGTAGCCAACGTTAATTGATGCACACAGAGTCGGCTGTTCACACGACAGAGGAATAGAAACATCACGGATTATCTCTGATTTACCATCGGCCAGCTTCTCCCAGCCATAACTACTGGGCTAGTAGGGTAAGTCCATCTCCGGTACAATATAGCTTCAGTAACTACATTGTGACGGCGGCGCGGGGCACCAGCTTCCGGAACAGTGCCACCCTTCGGAGCTGTAGATAAGAGTAACAAAAGCAGTACAGGCGCATTGGCTAGCAAAATGTTGGGGGCTTCATATCGGGCATCACTACGTTCATTGAAAGTTCCCAAACCAATGCTTTATTCGTGGAACTCGCTTGGGATTGCATGCTGTCGGATCTCGATCCCATGCTTCTGAGTGGTCGGTTTTAAATACGGCTTGCGGCCATCATCAAGTCCCGGCGCTTAGACTGGGAGTATGCGCTTAGAGACGTAAATAGAGAACAGACCCGCAGCTATGCTAAGAATTTAACAATGGCGCTTGTTTGAGAACATTTGTATGTCAACCGCTAGCTAATCGACGCTCGGCGGTTCGATTCCTGAAGTCCTTCCGTACATGATCTACGAGTCCTACTATTTGCCAAACTTGGAAGCCCGTTTCAGAACTTTAAACTGATAGGAGAGCTTTCGCGACTATTTACTTCGGCCAATCTTGGCCTATTGTTCTGTTTCACTGGCTCTTTGAGTTCCAATCATATACGTCTACATAATAAAGTTCACACTTCCAAAAATCGCCGCCTAGCGCTTCCAAGGACCGTGGCAAGTTTCACGAATTTCCGTCAAGCGTAAGCTGCGTCGTCACCTCCCACTTCACACCTCCTCTCCCGTAGCCTCCACCAAGCTTGTTCTTGACCAACATGCCAATCTTCTCCCTTATCTTGTTCATCCTGTCTTCATCCACCGTATTTCTCGTGCCTCTTATCCTGATTTTCAAATTGGCCATGCACAACCTATAATGTACCTGCCAAAATCTCGCCTCTTCAATGGCGCATACATCAATTTCTGAACTGATTTCCTTGAGACAGTCATCTACACCTGTTCCGGAGTACGACATGAGTAACATCAAGCCCTGCGCAATGGCAAGACGAAAGCCGAGGAAGAACATGCTGAACGCGATGCAGGCGCAGAGCATCCGATCTAACCACAAGTAAAGCGTTACCGACAGCAAGGGCAACAGCAGCATTAGTGTCGAGAATGACAACGTCAGGAAGTGGGAGGGGTTGCTCAACACTGATGGCAATGACGAAATGTATGCAAACCTCATTGCGTGACTGATTCTGGCATGGTTCTTCAAACCCAGTGCGGAAATCAAGGTTGCAATAATTGCGGCCAAGGCTGCAGAGTCAACTGAGCCAGGACTCACGCGGTCATGGCTATGTGGGTGATGCGGCGTGTGGCTACCGAGAGACTCGAGGAGGTGCTTCATATTATGCGAAATAAGGTCAAAACCCATGAAAATGAGGAAGACACTCATTGCAAATCCGGCCAGCACCTCCATTCTCTCCAGTCCGAAGGGATGCCTGATCGAAGACCGCTTCCAAACCTCGAAGTTGGAGAAGACGTCCACGAAGACACATATCGCGGCGCTGAGCGCGTCAAAGAAGATAAGATGTGAAAGCGCTTTCAGTGCCAGGCTGCCTGCTGAGGAATGTACGACGTAAGAAGCGACGGCAGCATGTCCAAAGCACCAAACTAAACGAATGGTTTGCTCTCTGGACATGGATTGGTATGCCTCTTTGAAGGTGGGCACGGGCAGTGAGGCTGGCAGGGCAAGAGGCGCACGCGGCGCTGGCTCAAGAAAGATCTGGTGCTGGGTCGAAACACTACTGTGCTTGTATCTGTGACCGCGGCGTTGTCCAATCCCCTAAGCTTATGTTAGAGATAATGTGTTCCTTGCCATCAAACTCTAAACATCACTTTGTACGATTGCAGCTGGGTTCTTCTTACCGACTTCGCCACAGGCGCTGTTGTATATGTTTGTGTCTGAAAGTTGAATGGATTTTTGAGATGCACAGCATCGATTCCAGGACTGTCAGTTGAGGTGTCCCCTCGCAGCGTTGGGCTTGTTCCTGGCCCTCCAAGCATCGGTGTGGACATAGAGCCGAAGCGGTGTTGTGGAAACGTGTCGGAAAGAGGAGATAGAGAACTCGGATCCCAGGTTATGCTGGGGCCAATTGACCTTGGCCCGCCATATATCCCCAGCCCGGTCATGGACTGGCCGCGGCGGTGCTCATGGTGCCCATTGCCTTGGCTCTCGTCCTTCGTCGGCGTGGGAGGGGTGGGTGTGCGTGGCGGCTTTGGGATCGGAAACTGGAAGGCCATTACTGGCAATCCTCCTGGTGGAGTACTGGAGCGATTAAAGGCAGAAAAATAGATGGACTTTCGAATGATAGATGACTCTCAATCGCTCGATTCGCAATGGCGGCGACAAGATGTGTGAGGAGGGTATAATATAAGTCAACAAGGTTGCAAGTCGCGAAACCGATTGACCAGGGTCCACCGGTAATGCAGGGGTCCGTCATGTCTCGCGGCCAGCGCGCCCCAGCCTTGTTTAGACATCATAGCTCCCACTCCCTACGAGCACTTGACAGGCTTCACTTTCTTCACTTGCATCTGATCAATGGCAATACGCAATGCATGAAAAAGCATACCTTTTGCGTGGTTATGGATGATAATCCATCAGAATGCCAAGAGCAATGCGCTCCTGATCAATTCGCTACTGATCAGTTCGCCCAAAACAACGATAACAATGGACACAAACGCAGCACGTCTGGGGGGCTTTCGAAACTTGCAACCCTTCGCGCCAGCGCGGAGAACAATCAGATGCAAGCAGATACCCCGCCGAGCCCTGAACAGAGATTTGGGGAAGTCCCGGTGTCGCCCAAGAAAATCAACAGGGCAATGGCAGTCGCGGTCCAGCAACAGAAGACGAGACGCAGAAAGGGGTCACTGCGCAAAGCTGCCCTTTTGGGTCGAGGGGTACAAAGACAGACGAGCCAGCTCGACACTTCACGTCTGGTTACAAGTGCATTTGGCGTGGATGGTGTTGTGTCTCCCACATTACCAGATGGAACACCACACCAAGAATTGCCACATAGCGATAGCCCGGCGCGACCAGAGAGGCCTCGGTACCCAATATTAGACAGCTACCAGAACTCACGACCAACGGAGTCGATCGGCTTCTCTCTCCCATCATCGGTTCTTGCCCCCAAACCACAGTCTCCCGCAGTAGCGAATGCGCTTAAGCCATCACCCCCACTCTCTTACACATCCACGACATCTGACGACGAGCCACCAACCTTTCATCGCATATCAAATACAGCTTCCATTTCTGCATCATCCGATACATCTTACTTCGGCCACTCCCTGCCGTCGTCTCTTTTCCATCGGCGCAGCTCCCCCTTCAAGACACCTTCGCCCGTTTCACACGCATTATCACTATCCTCCTCTCCATCCGACTCCTGGGACTACTCCACAACCGCATTCTGGGGTTATGTAATTTTGATCACAACCTGGCTTGTTTTCGTGGTAGGAATGGGAAGCTGTTTTGGTGTGTGGAGTTGGGCCTGGAATGTGGGCGAGACGCCATACGCGCCGCCAGAGCTCGAAGATGATCCAACATTGCCGATCACAGGTTACTATCCTGCGCTGATAATCCTGACCGCCGTGATGGCGTGGGTTTGGGTTGTGGTGGCGTGGGTGGGAATGAAGTATTTCAGGCATGCGAGAATAGAAGGGGCTTAAGATGCAACTTAGGTGGCAGATATGTAGCATTTCAGTGGCCAAGTTTTGAGGGGAAAGATTTGTCGTGCTTGAGCTAGGAGCCATCGAACGGACCCCGACGTCAATCACCTCACAACCAAGACATCATTCTGCTCATCTTGAACCCCAAGTTCTCTTCCTCCGGTTCGATCTGTCGCACCACAAAATTGAAACATCGACCCGCAAGGCTTCGCTGTTCAGTCAGTATTCTATTATGCGGCGTGGTTCGTAATACTGCATTTTGATGATGTTGAACTTCTAGAATGAACTCCGCCCGGAGCGGACAACACTGTATCATTTTCCTAATATGGAACGCACAGAGAGCTTCACACAGGGTCACGTGGATGTTTATACCAATAGATAGATAGGAACGTTTTCCGACCGGAAGAAATATGGGAGACTACTCCATATTTAAACTGAGGCACTAGCAGTCAGTAGAGTCCACCCAAAATCTTGATTCGTTATCAGCCAGCGGCTGGTATGCGTTTTTCAGGACACGAAGAAGCATGTCGAAGTTACTGGTTTATGCGTCACTCTCTGTTATAAGTTTACCCGACTTATAAGAACCTGTTTTGGAGAACGAATTTCCTATATTCTCAGTTCAAGAAAAGGGATTTAGGGCCAAGTATACATTTGATACAAGCCCATACTAAGATTTAAAGACCCCCTGAGAAACGACGTTGTGACAAGGTTTTGAGTGACAAGACCGCCCTTTTCTGCCACCATATCTCCGCTTCTGGCCTGGCCCAGCCTTCTCCGCAATCCCAACGCCTTGTGAATTTACAGCTTTGGGCAGCCTTATCGAGACCCCAACTCTACCTCGCAGCATTTCATCTATTCTCTACTCTCAGCAGTTCCACTGTAGCATAATAGTACAACTACCGTCGCCCATCAGACGTTGAATTTGTAATCATGTCGGAACCACAAATCGCAACACCAGGCACTGATCTTGGGCCTCTCTCAACTCTCATCCCAGGCCCCGGAACGCACATCCATAACTCGCGCATCTATGCATCGATCCTCGGGCCATTTGATCTCAAGTCTGCACCAAAGCCTCTGGGCCCAGCCAAGCGCCTCACAAAAATCACCTCAAACGCGTCAACCGAGCGCGGCCGCGTAGCCGTCTTCCCTCATTCCGCCGTCCCAGCGGCGGCATCTACGAACGACGCAAAGGTCGTGAGAGAGAAGAAGAGGGAGATTATGCCAGAGGTTGGTTCGACAGTGTTGTGTAAGGTTACCAGGATCACGCCGAAACAGGCCAGTGTTGCCATCTTGGTGGTTGGAGAAACGGTGCTTGAAGGAGAGTGGGCCGGCGTTATCAGAGTGCAGGACGTTAGGGCAACTGAGAAAGACAGAGTAAAGGTCGGAGAAAGCTTCAGGCCGGGAGATATTGTCCGAGCTGTTGTCGTAAGTGGATCACTGTGTTCCATCACCATTCTGGGATTGGATAGTCAACTCTTGAGCGACGTTCTTCGTGTCAGAGCTATTGCTCCTTGCCAAAGATATGTCGGCATCCTCTGTCGGAAAATATACGATTGCTGTCTTTTAAAACGAAAGCGATAGAAACGCAGGAGTATCCTAGAATACTCGCTAACCAGTAGCAGATTTCCTTGGGCGACCAGTCGAGCTACTACTTGTCGACAGCGAGCAACGAGCTCGGCGTTATCATGGCCAACAGCGAGGCCGGCAACACCATGTACCCTGTCAGCTGGAAGGAGTATAAGGATCCAGAAACAGGACTCAGCGAGGCCAGAAAGGTCGCCAAGCCATTCTGAATTTATCAATGAATGACGTTATATGAGAAGCCGGCGACAAAGTGTTGCTACGATCACCGGACGCTAAGAGAAGTGAGGCAACTTTCACTCCAAAAGGCGGCAAGTGGTGGAGATGAAAGCAGGACACAGCCAACAACTCGAAATGGTATGCTTGTGTGTGGTGGTCGGTAGGTGTTTGGGCTGCAGAGTGCGGATGCCCTCACTGGAGCCTCAGGTAGTCAGCATTGAACGGAGTAAGAGCGTCTACTGGGTTGGTGACTAGCCATCTACGAGAAAATGGCTGTCGTAGTCGGCGGTATCAGCCGGAGCTATGACGCTCATTTTCACCTTGCGAGCAGAAACATCGATTCCGTATGTCGTTAAGACGACAGCTCAACAGTGGCCTCGGTGTTCCCATGAGGTTTTACCAATATACCCCATTTCGGATTCCGCCCGTCACCCTTTCGACAGCGCCTTAGGTTGTAAGATGACATATCGCTGCGCAAACAGGATGTCGCGAAGACCATGCTGTTGTTCGCTCCTCGCCTTTCTTTGATCCATTCGTTATTTGTCCAGGCGATGTTGCGGAGGTAGGTTTTCTCATCATCTTTTGCTGCCCTTCAGGCTCACGATATCTTTCATGTTTGCAGGCTTCAGCGCACCTCTTATGTGTCTGGAAGGTTTACAATATATCATGCTGGCCGCAGAGGGCTGCACTGTTGCAGAAATCTGTATTTCCTAATCATGCTTCATTCATTCGTTTCACGGGGTAACACGGCTAAGAGGCCAATCTGCGGGCGGCTTTCTTTCCGTTCCTCTCGTTTGTCATACTTAGACCAATCTCTTACTCTCACTCGAAGTCTTACTGCTTATCTTTCCTCTCCGTAAGTTCACACTGTCATATCACGAAAAGGCCACCACAGAGGTCAGACATGGAGGTTGGCCCAGCCATGAAACTCCTCAGGGATCTCGAACCTGGTCTTCAGATGGTGCGATCTATGATATCTCGATATTGCAAGATACATTCATCGTCCTACTGCACAATGCCATTATCGAAGCACAAGATAAAGTGCTCAGTCAGAAGTTGCCAATGGGTATCAGGCTTCGTTCCACAACCCATTCCGAGGGCATGATCAAAGCACATGAAACGGAATGGCAATCAGAACAGTAAGACGGTGTCGTTTCAAACTTTGTCACTCATGCCGTTCTTCCGAACTGATGGCACGGTACGAAGTACGGACATTGTAACCTTACATGGAGGGGGAAAGATCGAACTGTTCTAGATAGTGGGCGCTGGGTTAAGTGGTGATGCATTGTGTTTGGGTGGGCAAGCCGGGCTTCGTATGACTGGAGACCTTATTCTATCACATTTGACACGTTCTTCGAAGGCACAGCGATGTCGTTATGCACGAGTGTGTTCGTTGACAGGTTGATCATCTAGGGACGCGAACAGCGCGCATGGACATCGCTCGAATGGGTGCAAAGTGCTCGAACGACGAGGCATAAGCGCCGAATGGCAGGTATGGTCTCAGAAAGATATCTGTGCAAGTCATGCTTCATGACTTGCCCTACGACCTCAAGTCGCACAGCCGTTCACCCCTCCCCCACCTCCCCCGGAACACATTCGACGTAGTGAAAAGCCCGTTGAGTTGTTGAAGAACGGGCGGGGAGCTTTCGCCGACTCTGCATGCATCGATGAGCACGTCATTCGTTCGTTGAATCTTTCATCCGTTTGCGGCAATGAGTGTCGTTTGCGTTGGTGCAAACCATGGTGTAGCAAAAAGGTTACAGGGCCTGGAACGCCGCACTATAATAGTGTCCCGCTACTGGAGCAAGGAACTGATTGCAATGGGAAATCATGGGAAAGTACTCGGAACTGCCATGGTCGCTTTTGGGAAGCCGATCGCGTAGCACGTCGCCTGTAACGGGTATCAACCAATGAAAACGTGTTTGTCACATTGAGGGCCTGGACGTGCGGGGAGGGTGTCCCACAGCATGAAAGAGGAGGCGCTACGAAGTGCTGATGAGTAAGCAGTCGGAGTTTAAAATGTGGCCGAATTCGGATGAGCTCTGGCCCAAGGTGAATCTTCAGCTTCGGCTGCAGCAAAAGTTTCTTATTTGTATTTTCGTCCTCCCATTGAACTTTGACAGAACCTCGCCGCATCGACCACAGTCTGTTACGTACCACCATCCGCATTAATAATAGCCGGCCTGTATCCGGCGACACGGTTTAAAGCCAAGACGCCTTAAACTCACAGATTTGTTGGCAGCGTCGTCAAAACTTCTGAGAATGGCCTGATGTGGTGAAGGCGATATATCTTCTCGCAGGCTGGGCGCGCTGGTCTGTCGCAGAGCGAATAAAAGCACATTCCTATGGCAGGGCAATAAGCACAAGCCGCGAAGGAGGCGAAGGCTTGACGAGTTACTCGCACGGATAGGAAGTTTTCCTGTGGGCATTGCGATATCATGCGCCTGGCGACGCCATGGCTTCGTCAAGGGCGAATAAAGAGCCCTTTAGCATGTTTTGTACCGCAGAAGGGCTGCTCAAAATTGAAAGGGTGTGCTGCTGTCAGGGCCCCAAGGGTTCAGTGGACAACGCGGCACTTGTTAAGTGGGGAGGTTGCGTGTCTCACCACCACAGCTATCGCTCCTAGCGAAGATAGAAATACGTATTTTATCCTTTCCATACCGTACGCGTACAATGTACGGCTACATAATTCGTTGAAGTACGTATCTGTACAGAGGGTTTATATGGCCACTTACACTCGAAATCCGCAGAGAGCGGCCAAATTTCGCGTCGAAGTTTCCAAATGATTGTCAAACTAGGCCAAATAGGCTTCGCGCACAGATCTCTTTCTTACAGATACGGCAATTTTCATTGACGGACGCATTTATACACGACCGTTATCTTACGATACAGATGTGTATGGCAACGACCTGCATCGGTAATCGCCACGAGTAATTAGTTTTCTCTCATGATAGTACTGTAGCGTTCAGCACTTTGTGTCGTGATAAAAAAGCATGGCATCACGCTTGTGTTTGTTCGTAGCTTCGATCGAGAGGCCGTAGCGTCGTATCGAGCGCTTACCTTGGGGCTCTTTCGCTGCCGGGAACCCCGCCATCCCACCCATAGGTTGACGAATGAATATGGCAGAACAAGCACCCCAATAAGCCACATACGTGGTTGTCAAGCCGTCTGAGCCGCGTCCAATTGCTTGTGGAGCTTTGTGCCGCAATCGTGAGATTCGGTTTCTTGAAGTTTGCTCACGGCCGAAAAAAGTGGCTTCCCTAGAAGCTGGGATGGTTCACTTCATCGATCGTCTGAGAAATGATCTGGCTCCGATCGTCTAATGAGGTGTGGTGGGATGGTGGTGGTTGGGTGGTAGGTATACTTGGGAGGGTGGGGGGGGGGGGAAAGAGATGACCTGGGCTCAGATCGGTATAACAGAAACATATGCACGGTTTTCCTTGGGTCTGAGCAAGGTGAGAGCTCTGAGAAGTTCCTGGCGTTGTTGTCGAAGATACAAGGGCACAAGTCAGAAGCAGTTTCTTCCATTGAGCAAGGAGATTCAAGATAGGTAAAATGTGGCGGTGGCGTCAATACTAGACACAGGCAAAGCGCAACACAAGCAACAGGAAACATAAAGGAGTCATCCCACCAGAGCAGCGAAACACATTTTTCAGCACCAACTCCTGCGGAAGCGATTATTTATAGCGGTGTCTTGAAGAAAGCATGAGCTGGGTACAGTATAGAAGGGAAAAAAGGGCGAGATAGCCTCTTCATCGTTGTTTCGTGGTTCGACTTCTATAAAAACAAGATGTATAGAGTAGAGTACTCGTACGAGGTAACTTCGACGAGGTGAAGAACAAACAGCGGCAGTCATTCCGCAGATGTAGTAGGCAGGCACGAATCCGCTGTCAGTGCTGCGATTACTTGTATCATTGTTGTCAAAAATTGACTGTGTCAAGCAATGATGGCAATTCACGGGTGGAATTTATGTCGCTTGCTACGCCGGAAATGGCATGGACACAGGACGTGCTAGGCTCTTTGGGCCTACTCCGCACTCGTAGGAACAGGCCTTCCGGAGCCGCCCCACTGTTGTTTACGGCACATTCACAGATCGGCCAACGCCTACGACGTATACGTGACACGAGATACCCTCGTCCCGTACAAAGCTACTTGCCTACTTTTTGCTTCCCCATGTACTCTATCCATTTGAACTGTACCCGGTCCGATCGCATAAAGATAGCTATCGTTCATACCTCGCTGTCCGAAGTACTTTCATTCCCCAACTCTTCCACCGTACTTGATGCCACACCTCGCCACCCACAGAAGTGCAAATGCTTGTCGTGGCGTGGCACCTGCATGAAACTTGCAGCCCGCACTTTGTAATGGCATGCGCGATCCCGTCTGTCCCAGCAACCATTGACTGCTACCGAACGGCGATACGAGTACGGTAGTGGAGGAACGGGCAAATACTCATTGCTGGGAAGTGGAGAGATCTCCACAGCACCAGCCGTTGTCAGCAGCTTCAAATCCATCGCTATTGCCCCCACAAAGACGTTCCAAAGCGCCTTACAAGGTCTAGCCCTCGAAACCTGTAGTAGTGGGGCAATCGCACAATTGCACTTCCCATTCTACGTGACAGGTCTAGCTTGAAAGTGGGAACTGACGTAACACGCAACCCGCGATCCGCAACCCACCTGCTTGACTGACGTCAACCATAGTCAACGACACTGAACAGCGACGACCTACGAGTATTGAAACACACTGCTCGTAACTGCCAAATGCCTCATTCGCTCCAGTTCCAGCTCCAGCTCCAGCTCTAGCTCCATTGCTTCCAAAACACGGGAACGCCTCAAATACTAGTGTGTCCAGCCCAGCTCGCGTAGTGCAATTGAGAAAGAGACACGAGAGGTACGGACTACTTCAATTACTTTTCCCCCATATATGCCAAAACAGAATCATCTTCTCTTCATACTTCCATCAAGAACTTTGTACAAGCCATCTAAGCACCGAAACTAATCGAAGTTCTAAGACAGACCAACTCGACATCGATAACTAATTGACAATATACGAACTTCCACCCCGACTCTGATAATTGCACAAGCTGTTGCTTTAACTCTCGCTCATACAATCTCAGTGCGAAGTGTTGTATGTGAACGCCTGAGAGATTCTGTCCAGTGTCACGAGAGACGGAAGATTATTGAAGCTGTACTCAAGTACAACCATCCTGGCGACACCCCAAACTTGTCACGGCACCAAACGACGCCCTCTCAAGCGAAGACCGCATCCTACTCAACACATCCAACGAAATTGTTCACACGGAGCATCCGCCCTACCCCATAATGTCCGGCCAACGCACCCTCTCGCTCGATCCTGAGCTCGTATACCCTCATTATGCAAGTCAAGGTGAATTTTTGACCTATGCGGTACCTGATTATTTCAACAACCCGCAACACAACACCCACATCAACGGTCATCTCCGTCTTTCCCCGCTTCCACCGTTCTTCGATAACCCCTCGGGAGACCTATTACAGAATTATCCGGGTAGTTATGACGACCTTAATCAATTCTTCAATGATCCGACATTTGGTGGCGGGTCTCCTGGACCTTCTGCCGGCGGTGCAAGAGTAGATCTCAACGGAATGACACTGCATGCGGACGAGAAAAATAACTCGGCCTCCCGACAGCCCATGGTGTCAGACATGCATGCTGCCATACAAGACTGGAACCAGAATGCTTACACCGCTGGTATGGAGAAGATAACGACCGATGTAAAGGCCGAAAATTCGCTAGACTGTATCAATGAGACGAACGAAGAGCAAGGTGGGACGGTAGTGAAAAACGGACAAGTGACGCCAGGTCAGAGCCCGAGTAGTCCTATGGATTCGAAGAGAGTCAGGAAAGCGACGAGGCAGACAAAGCCCACAACGAAGAAGGTTATTGCTGCCATAGAAAACGCCGCCACCGATCCTGACGGCCCATCTGCACCGCCGCCAAAGAGAACGAGGAAACCAAGGAAGTCAAAGAAGAAGCCACCCACACCTGAGCAAGAAGCAGCTAAGCGCGAGACCTTCTTGAAGCGTAATAGTGAAGCAGCTTTCAAGTGCCGCATCAAGAAGAAGAATCAGATCGAGAGTATTATCGCGCGGGCGAAGCAACTCGATGCTGACAATGCGATGAAGGGTCTTGAGGTCGAGCGTTTGAAACGTGAGATTGAATCCTTGAGAGCCGTGCTACTGCCTCATTGGCGTGAATGCGGAGATAAGAACGTCGCCAAAAATATCGATGGCCCTGTAAGTGACGGGCGGGGTCTAAGTGCTGCGGTCAATAGATACTTCACGCCGGTCGACGCCGAGTCAGAGAGACACATTGGTGGCAACGTCAACGGCGGAGAGGATATGTTAATGGATGTGCCAGTGAACACGATCGACGGCATACCCGAGGCGGACGAGGAGGCGGAGCAGCCATCCCACAAAAGACGGCGGTCTGACGCTGTCTTCACGATGTCGATGATGGGTTTTGACGAGGCGATGGCAACATCAACTCCGATTGAGTTCCGTCGAGCTTCCATGTTCGGTGGTTCCACTGTTGGAAATTCGCTTATTGCGTCCGACCCATCTGTTAGCTCAGGTTCTGGTGGAACTCCAGTGATTAGACCGTTGGATTTGATGAAGAATGCTGGGTACGGTGGAGTGGGAGAGTTCGGCGACACTCCACCGCCGCTTGACCTGTGCGCCCCAGATGGAGGAGACCTGGCCATATAGACTGTAGTGTCGACCAACATCGACTTCATTATTGTAGTGGTGAAGTTTCTTGACGGTAAATGGCTATCCAGTCTTAGCTATGGAGTCGACGCCGAAATCAACGACCTTGTGAAATTGTGGCTAGTGCTGCATGCTTATTGCCTTTTATATTGAAGTGCGTGGTGCGAAAAATGCTCGATGAAGGTTCACTTGAAAAGTGCGTTCAAGCGAACTAAGTCCATACCTTAGTCAAAAAAAGAACACGAAATTTGTAAGAAGCTGCCTGTAAGATACCTTACCAAAGTTACTCATTTAATGTACCGTTCAAAAGTTGCCCCACCTGCGAAGAGACGCTCGGTTTCCCTTTTTCGGCGTCGTCTGCTGGAGGTTGTGAAATAGAAGGCGACCCATGCTTGGCGGCTGTTGTGGATGGATCGATTGATCATCGTGGTTTTTTTATGGTGCGATAAAAGAAGTCGCAATGAGTGGTTATGGCGTGAATAGGCGTAAACATATATAATATGCTTTACCACAACCGGATCCTAAGAGGTAAGCTGTCATCGTGCTCGTTATTGTCTTTGCCGACGTGACAGTCTCGATCAACATGTTTGACAGCAACATTGGCGATGTATAATGGCGACCTGACCTATCCGACTGGGGCCAACTCTATACTTATACGAGCGGAACTAGCGGCTGAAGTTAAGTCCCTGGAGCATTGCAGATCGCCAAAAATGAGCTTGGCGACGCGAGAAGACGAGGCGGCCACGGGCAGGTTCCCGAAAAAACGATATAACTGACAGACGAGCCGCTACTGGGACTGTAAATAGTTAGAGAAGAGAGCATCACTGGCTTAGAACGTCGGCATGGTAAAAAATATAGGAAGTGGATGAAGTAAGAAACCCACATCCCAAATGGAGACGGAGGACCAGCGACTCAATACCTTGTTTTCTGACACGAAAGTTGGAAATTGGGAATTATGCCGTTCTGACGTCAACCGAAAATCTTGTGTTGCGAGGCTTGCGGAAAGAGACATTGGATGAAGTCGGAGAGTGTTGATGCTGGGTCCGACGGAGCGTCGGGACGACACCGACGCTTGGGCTCAAGCTGACTGGACAACGCGAGTGTTTCACGTTTAGAAAGACTTGAGAGCCCGTGGTCAAGTGCAAGCTGTACTCGGTAGCGTTGTTTACGACGTAAATATGGTCAATCACGGTGCCAACAAATTTGTATGGCATCATGCTTCGGTTGAAAAAATTATACAGGTTAAACCTCGCCCAGCCCCCCCCCAAGTCCGGCTTCACAACGCCGGAATCTCTGAACCTCTGCATTTAAGCTCGAAGGATCCACCACAATGAACTCGTCAAGGATTGAGAGTTCTCTGTGTTGCAGCTAAATTCTGATGGCGACTGGTTGATTGAGAGTTCTCTGTGTTGCAGCTAAATTCTGATGGCGACTGGTTGAATGTGAAGTCAACAAGTGCGGCGTCTGATAATGGTCACCAGATGCTTGACAGTAAGGCACCTAGCAGAAAACGATTCAAAAATTAAGTGGTGCGTTTGGGCATTGAGAGAGTCCTAAACACACTGATCAAATATAAGGCCGTGTCTACAGATATACAATGTGGATCTAACCTCTCTGCATAGAGGGCCACTTTCTGCGTTTCTCATATTCTCAAAAGCTTCAGAAGTCCTCCAGCTTGATAACACTATAAGCGGGCTCCTCATACGGATGGGCACTAAAAGACCTATTAGAATCTCCGTTTCGAGAACTAATAACTTCGACTCCATAGCTCAACCACGGCTTACCGCTTCAGCGCCTCAACGGCCCTCGTTGCAACCTCTTCACCCACACACAAAGTCTCAACTCTCGCCTCTTCAACGTACTCAAGCTCCCCGACTTTTCCGATGTTCGGATTCGCCTTGTCTCCCGGCCTGAACTGACCAGTGCCGAAAACGGTCCAACAGCACTCAGTATAGTTGCCTTGGCCAGGATAGCGGCCGGCGCCGGCGGCGAAGATGGCGCCCTTGCATGCTTCGACTGCGGAGGGAGGAACGTGGAAGATGAGCTTGTACTTGGTAACTACCGCAGATGCCATTGTGAGGGTGTAAATGGTCTCGGTGGTGTATTGATTTTGTCAGTGATGGTTGAGTAATGAAGGACGTCAAGAGTGACATGGTGACACAACGCGGGGCTAATGCGGAACAGGCCGAGGCCCACCTGCTGCAGCATTATGTACTTGATCCGAGTTCCACTTCCTTGCGAGTGATATCACATCTGATGAGCACCATGTTCCAGTCTCTCGGGTTGCGTGGACGCCTCTGGTGTTTGGATCCCAAGGTAGAACACATTAGTTGGTTGCAACGGCGATGATGTTAATCGTCTGCTAGAGAAAAAAGAATGATTTGCATCCGTCGAAGTAGACGGGGGAAAACGGGTGACAAGTATTTTTTTGGTGAAGCAAGATTCTTGCCGAAACACCATGATCTGGACAAGAATTGAAGAAATCTAGCGGAATCGGTTTGAGGGTTGAGTATTGATATTGTTTTTATATTTTTAAAGAGAATGGAGATGTGCCTGTGGAATCGCGGCTGCGGACCACCGGCGCAGCGCGTAGCTGCTTAATTTCGTTCAAAGGTGTAAAAAAAAGGTAAAACAACAGCTGGGGCCAGTTGCCCATGGTGAATCCAATCTCCGCCGGCGGCCTGTATATAAACCTGGATCCAAAGTCATCCATACCGCAGGTTTGCGTCGTCGTCTTCACCCTCAACACACCACTTCTCACCCACATCATCACCCTGCACTCCGTCCTCATTTCCTGCGTCCCAGCCACTCGCATTATTATCCTCTTGCTAAGCAGATCCATGCCATTGCCAGCGATGGCTTCGAACTGCGAGGATGGACGGTGCTCAAGGAGCAACACCAAACCGCTCTCCGCACCTTGTGCGGCAGACAGAGAACGCACCGCACGACCAGCAGCATATCCTCCTGCGGCAACACCACCACGCACGGCGCCAGGCGCACCAGGCTTGAGTTGAGCTAGATGTCCAGCTGCTTTTTTTTTCTGAAATACAAGAGATCATATCCCATATCTAGGTTTCAACGTATGAGTGTTGGAGGCATTTTGCTCCAATCACTTCTAATAGCCACGCTAGCACGGCAATAACGCATCCATATCTGCACAGCGAATGTGTATCATGCACACTATTCTCCAAGTGTAGACTAGCACAACGGCATCGTATTGAGCACACTAAATCCTACAACTTCGCGCCCTCCCGCTGAACATTGGGCAACCCTAGCTCCGTGGTGCAGAGGATAAAAGTATCCCTCAACGCCGGAACTCGGAATTCATGATTGTCCTTCTGGTAATCCTCGCCTTGCAGCATGTCCGCAAAATGCAAAATGCTGGGATAGTGCGCGATAGCGATCTCATCAAATTCCAGACCATTGTCTCCCTTCTCCCCACCCGACTTGGGAGACGAGCTGACTTCAATGACCTTGCCCACGATCTTGGCCACGCCGCCTCGGGATTTCCCAACATCTTCCGCGAAGGCTTTGCCATACTGCATCGTCGTCAGCTCGATGCCCTTTAAATCAAATACGGAATGGTGCTCACCTTGAGATATGACGCCTTCTTCCCCGGCTTGAACGACAACATGTTGAACATAGACACCGCACCAGCACCCTCCTTTTTACTAAACTCCTGTGTCCAAGCAGCAAGCTCCTCGCTCAACTCAAGACTCTGCGCCGACGCCTTGACTCCATGTCCACCTTGCCTCTTCAACACCGGCACGTCCCCAGGAGCAGGATGCAACAACTTCCGATTCCTCTCCTCAAAGCCCTCGAGGAGGCTCGATGGCATGCCAGCTGTGACGTACCACTCCTTCCTCACCAGCTCCTTGAGCTCCGTCGGAAGCGGATCAGTCGTTGGGTGGACGAGAAGAAGATCCCATTTTGTGTCTTTGTCCAGGACGGAAGAAACGAGCGATGGTGTGGTGGGGACGATGACCCAGCGCACGACGCGATTGATGGTCAGAGGCTTCACGTCTGAAGCTCGAAGGGCAGTGAGGAATTGCGGGACATCAGTCACAGAGAGGAGGCGAAGAGCAATTGGCGCCATTGCGACAATTTTTCCCGAAGCTGATAATGAGAGGATTGAAATCTAACAGCAGCAACTAGGTGGGATTCTCGATTTCTTGTTTAAATGAGGTCAATTGGAGACGGCGCCTTGGTGGATGATCCGAACCTCGGCATCTGCACCCCGCCTTTATCGCAACCATGTCCATGCCGAGCATGATCCATGAGGCGTCAGCATTGGCCAGCTTTTTCGGCTGCGGGTACTGCCTGAATATCTGTAATAGAGCTAATGCGCAAACTATAATATTGTGACTGGAAACATTCTGTTTGTTTAAGGATATAACATCCTTAAGCGATCTTTGAATTCCCCATTCAGGCGAATGGAAAAGTTGATATAATATCACATCAATTGCAAAATGTGAAATGAGCAAAGAGATTTATAAATGCTCATCAGTTTGATTTATTTTATGTTCTTCAGTCCTGCCACATCTATCATGGCCAATGCGTGCATGTATCACTCGACATCACAGCGGCATACCACCCTTCCACCGCCACTCTGGTTTTTCTTACCCTATTTATTGATCGCTAAAACGGGATCGTAACTCGCACTGAGCTCCCCCTGAGAAATGCCAAAAGGTAATGTATCAAAACGCCCGCCAAATCAAAAGCCCCATTATCATTGCCGCAGAAAGCACAAGTCAAACTCGTCCACCTCTCTCAAGACAGGACCAGCCTAGTTGGAGCCAGTTTTTGGGCCAGCAGCGATAACGTCCGGAGTGGCCTCATCAGCATACTTCTTGAAGTTCTCGTTGAAAAGATCTCCAAGCTTGGAGACCTCCGTCTTGAAGCTGTCGTGACCGGCAGTCCAGGCATTTCTTGGGTTGAGGAGCTCGGCTGGAACGCCTGGGCACTCCTTTGGAACGGACAGGTTGAAGATTTCGTAATTCTCGTACTCGACATTCTGGAGCTGTCCGGCGTGGATGGCATCGAGAATGGCACGAGTGTACTTGAGAGGGCAGCGCTTGCCGCCAGAGGCGACACCAGCACCAACCCATCCGGTGTTGAGGAGCCAAGCGTTGGCCTTGTGCGTCTCGATTTTCTCGGCGAGCATCTTTGCGTAGCGCATTGGATGAAGGGCCAAGAATGGCTGGGCGAAGCAAGACGAGAAGGTGGCTTGTGGCTCAGTGACACCCTCCTCAGTTCCGGCCATCTTAGATGTGTAACCAGAGATGAAGTGGAACATGGTCTGAGCGGAGTCGAGCTTGGAAATTGGCGGGAGGACTCCACGAGCGTCGCACGTGAGAAGGATGATGTTCTTTGGGTGTCCGTCAGAAACACATGGAATCTTGGCGTTGTCGATGTACTCGATTGGATAAGCGCAACGAGTGTTCTCGGTAAGGGTAACATCATCGTAGTCGACAAAGCGGGTGTCTGGGTTGAAGACGACGTTCTCAAGGACTGAGCCGAACTTGATGGCGTTGTAAATCTCTGGCTCCTTCTCAGCAGTAAGACCAACGCACTTGGCGTAGCATCCACCCTCAATGTTGAAGACACCAGTGTCGGTCCAGCAGTGCTCGTCGTCACCGATGAGCATACGGTTCTGGTCAGCGGAGAGGGTGGTCTTTCCAGTGCCGGAAAGTCCGAAGAAAACAGTGACATCTCCATCCTTGCCCTGGTTCGCGGAAGAGTGAAGTGTGAGGACGTTGTGGTTGACTGGCATCTCGTAGAAGAGAACGGTGAAGACACCCTTCTTCATCTCACCAGCATACTCGGTACCAAGGATAACCATCTCCTTCTCGGCAAAGTTGATGGCAACAGAGGTTGGAGAGGTCATACCCTCAGTGTATCTGTTTGCTGGGAAAGAGCCAGCGTTGTAGATAGTGTAGTCCGGATGGAAGTGCTCAAGCTCCTCTCTGGATGGGCGGATCAACATGTTTCTCATGAAGAGAGCATGGTAGGCACGAGCGCAGACAACGCGGACCTTGATCTGGTACTTCTTGTCCCATCCTGCGTATCCATCGATAACGTAGATGCGGTTGCGGGTGTTGAGGTAGTCAATGGCGCGCTCGCGGTTAATCTTCCAGACCTATTTGAATTGTCGTTAGTACGAAGCTCAAGTTGGTTGCTGTGGTGTGAGTAATGAGATAACGGGCAGAAGCCATTGGGAGCAGATCGGGTTATTGAGCGCATGCGAGGTGGCTTGTGGTTACATTGATGCCGATAGGAAGCGGGATGACGAATGCGGGGTAGCTCATGCTCTGACATCAATGCCAATATTTGGCGGAACCCGTGGCTACGCCACAACTCCAAAACGAGGATGTTCTCGCGAAGTCGTACACGAGAGAAAAAATGATTGGAAAGCTTACATCTGGTGTCATTGGTTTGTTGACTGGGCCCCACCAGATGTCATTCTCAGAAGTTGGCTCCTTGACAATACGCTTGTCTAATGGAGAACGTCCAGTCTTCTTTCCAGAGTATGCGGTCAAAGCACCGGTGGAGGTAATGGCCGAGCCAGTCTCATAGACAAGGGCATCTTCGTAAAGGGCGGCGACAGAAGGGTTTGGGATAATGGCAACGCGGTTGTAGTCGAGGTTGGCTGTCTCGTGGAGCTCCTCTGCAGTATTGTTAGCTAAGTTTACTTCTATAGACCTGACGCCAAAACTTACCCTCAAGTTCAGTGTGCGCGGCGACTGGCCTTGATTGAACAGTTAGCATTGTCATTCGATTTCCTGTCGTTGTCGTTGTGCTATTGTGCTGTGGTGAAGCTAGAGACACTGGAAGTACTCACTCAACTCCGCCCGCTTTATGACGTTAGCATCCGTATAATAACTTTCCAGCAGGTCATTACTTACGATGCAACGCTGTGCGATTGACGCTGTTGATATTGGAAACCATTGTTCTAAGAGATGTAGAGTGATAGTTTAGGGTTCCTTGTGCTAGTTGCCGGCTCCTTGGTCCTAGAGTGTATGGCGAGGCAGGGATTGTTTTCGGTTTGGTAGGATCCTGAATCTTGGGAGGGGAATCACTTTTATAAGACATGTTTTCGATGTGTAATTCGCTCGGTATGATTCGGTAGTGTAATGTGTAGTATCTCGGAAGCTCAATTTGGTCGGGTGGTGGATGGGGAATTCAGGCCCGCCTTGTGACGTTTGCCAGGGTAGGAAGCTGCTAGCTGGAGTAGGACGAGAACGAACCGGACTACAGGCCCTCGCTAAATTGGCTGCAATCAGCGAAATGCGGGAATTTTCGGAGTTTCGCACAGCGACCATTACGGGAAATAAGGCTAGACCATTGGGCAAAGTAAAATGTGTGGCTATGATGCTTTAGGGCCATAGGAATTACATAGTCTAGCCGTGTTTGACACACGGTTTGACAATAAGCCGCCGCCAACCGGTTGTTACTCGTGTGTCTATGTCAGAAATGCTGGAATCCTGTTCTGCAGTGCAGTTTTGCGGTGGATGCGGGGATGGACTGCTAAACATAGCCTGGAAATCTGGAGAGCCAATTTTCTTCGCTCAGCCTCGTAACATGCAGGCGTCATCGGGCATTGGCTTCGATTATCGCGAAGCTTCAGCTCCTTGTGTCCGAGTTTGATCGAAGAGGAAAATGGCATCGGCAAGCATGCCAACGTCATTTGCCCTATGATCACGAGTACCGTATTCTTGCAATACATGTTCTTCATATTCCTCAGGTGGAACGAAAGACTAACGAATGAGCACGGAGTAAAATGACGCATGACCGTAATTCAGCCACGCACACATGTGACGCACAACTTCCCCGTCACTTCCCCACATTTAGAAGAACTGTGCTCTACCGTACACACAGCCCACAGTCCAGAAGTGGATGCGGGGTCTCCAGACCACCCCAAAATTTCATCGTCACGGGGTTCAGCTTGGCATTGTCATCATCACTTACGAATATCACCACATGCAAGTTGTAGGCAAGCATGTTTCGGCGATCCCGCTCGGGCTGGCGCAGACCCGTTATGAGTAATATTTGCACAAATTTTCTGTTGCAATTCTACGTGGGCCTCGCCACTAGTATGCTCAGATTTTGGCCCATCCATCACAACTCGATTCGCGTCCTTTTGCTCATCTTCTCGCGGCTCGTCTCTCCTTCAGCTCTCCTTCGTCTCCGAGTTTCCTCATCTAGCTTCCGCTCACTTCCGTTCCCCAGATTCCCGCCGCTTCTCATCCCGCTGGTCCCGTGTTGTCCGAGCTAGTGCCCAAGGTGCGGTCTGGGCTCACATACGGCATTCCCGCCCTGCCTTGTCTGCTCCTTCCGTCAATTGGCCGAGGAAATCTACTCGAGATGGGGCTTGCTGCAGTTGCTGGCGAGTTTGCATCAAAATATCTACTTTTCGAATTCGCCGCGTTGTGAGCGTCTCGTAGAAGCCACTGTTCTCTGTCGATATTGACTCGAGGACTCACCGGCGTGCCACTGCGGCTTCTGTTCCATCTACTGCGAGCACCTCGTAGAGAAGCGCTCTCCTCCCAATCATCGGGAGCTCTGCTACCGCGAACGCTCCTTCTCCCAGCACTTCCCTCTGGACTTAAAGTCTGTCCACCATGTATTTGATACTCCTCGCCGTGATGCTTGATCGGGCTCTCATGATAAGGATCGAAGCCTAACTTCGTCCTTGCTTCTGCCCTCTTCTTCTTCCTCTCGTCGTCGCCTGCTCCTCCAGTTGTGCTGCTTTCTTCCAAAAAGAATGTCAAGAGCTCATCTGGAATGCTGAGATGAGACGCCTGCTGGTACTGCTGCAATGCCGTAAGGCGAATGAGCATTTCAAGAAGACTTAAAGACGAGCGCACAGGGCCGAACATATAATTGGATGGCGGTGGCGGCGCTGGACGGACGCGGGGCTGCCGGTGTTCAAGGGTATAGCGGACGCTCGGCGTGGAAAGACCTAGCTGCTTGAAATCATCGACAAAAGGAGTTAACTGGTCGGAAGCTTGGGCGGACGCATATGCCGACTCGCGATTCGGCGGTACGTCGTCTTCGGAGTCGGAGGAACTCTCGTCGCCATCCTCGTCGTCGTTAGGGTCTTGGTACACCTCAAAGGCTACCCATTCGGGGTCTAGGTTAGCTGGCAGCCGCAAGTCATGGTTTGTGGGTGCCGGTGCTGGCTGGGAGTTGTATGGGTTTTCGGTACTCATAGGTAGGGCGGAGTTTTCCCTACGTAGTTGTTCATCAATGTCGTCTTGGGAGTCGCACAAGCTCGTGGTTGTGTCGTCATCCGAGAGCGTGTCTCGTTGGTCTTCAGCCAACGGATCGTTCTCCTCATAACTAGAGTACTGGCCTGGCCATTGCTCTTCCCTTTCTACACTGTGCATCATCCTGCGTGGAGGCATGGCAGTAACATCACGCTTGAGCAATAATACTGGACTGTTTGTTTCGCCAATGCTCAATATCTTGCCCGTGTCTGCATAGAATATTTTGGATACCTGGTGGATAGGAAAGTGCTCTCTCATCCCTGCCAATTCCACATCATCAAATGATCCAGGTTGTGGCTCACCATCTTCGAAGGTATGAACTCGGTGGTCATCTAAGTCTTCGATGATCACTAGTTGGTAAGCGTATTCGTTGGCCGGGTTTTCTGCAACAAAGTTAATCGGAGGGTCCGCCTCAACGCTCTCGAGGACCGATTCGCCATAACCCTGGCACGACAGTCAGTTACGTGGACGAGATGAGCAGTGTTCCACAAGTATCTTAAAAGGCGATTGCACGGCGGCGGTCGCTATACGTTTGACAGTTCAGAGCTTCGAAAGTGATCACTTGTCGCACATGAAGGTGATGCTATCTTACCGTCGAAACACAGTTTCATGAAGCAGTAAGTCAGTTGCAGTAGGCATCATGGTACACTTTCACAAGGTAGCGCCCATCTTTACCTCAAGCACATCCTCCCACAAGCATCAACTAACAAACATCGTGGAACTGGGAGCTCGACTTACCGCTTGCTTCTCCGCCTTCGCGGCAGGCACCCGCATCAGCTTCACCTTCGCCTTATGCATGGCTTCTTTCCAGGTCGTGTCTCTCAATGCACGCTCGTCATGAGGCCTTGCATGCCCTGCAAAAAGCATATAAAGTGATAGTGTAAAAGTTGGTCCGACCTGCACTGGCTGCGTTGGATCCATCGCGTAACGTGTGTCACACGCTGTCAGGCAAGTACTAGCTTGAAGCAATCTCGATGGCGATACTGTTGCCGGTAGAACTGTGGACATCTTGGACCCAGATGTCGTGATAGCGAGGTTGATGAGAGGGACGGCATCTTCTATACGAGTGAGGAGCCGCTTGATATCCACAATTATTTGGCGAATTTCATCTCTGTGTGCGGCCTGGTGGCTTTTATGGTTGCGTCCTTGACGGGCTAGCTCATCAGCGGCAGCCGCTCTGTCCATTCGTTGGCCCAGATTTTGTATGTCATATCTCAAACTGGTAGTCAGAGCTACAGCAGATTCCAGCGACGTATTCCCACGCGCAGATCTGTTGTGAGCGTTAGTCTGCAAATTTTCTCGGACGAGATCATCTACTTCCGCCAAGGGGCGCAGATAATCAGTCGCTCATGTCTGGCTCCCAAGTTTGAAAAATAGCTGCCTTCTGCCCCGGTGAAGGGATGTGCCGGCTGACGGCAAGGAGGTTTTTCCAAAATAAAAAGCTCGAACGAGGTTGTAGTGACAATCGAAGAAGATCTTAGCTTACATCAACTCAATGATATCAATGGCAGGAGACACAATCTGAACCAGTTAGTATCATGACTTGGTGACGTTTATTAAGAAAAGAACGTGATTCGGCAGCCATAGGAACAACTGACTTTAATCTTAGTGTTGAGGCGATCTTGAAGGCTTTGAAGCTCGTTGTACTCATCTCGATTATCTACAGTCTAATTAGTGGTTAGTATTGCCCAACTTGTAGGACATGGAGTACTTACTTTCAGCAACCTGGAACATTGACGGACTGCGTAACCACTCGTGATGGCGATGCCTGATCTGATATTGTTAGGAACACGACAAAATTCTGTACATTAGTGAGTTGCCTACTGACCGTATCTGATGTTGGTTAGCAACTCAGAACAGTCCAAATGTTATAGACATTTATTTCAACTCATACCGCATAATTCATGGCCTGTTGGGTCAACTTTGCCAAGAAAGTATCCATGGTTGCTGGTGTTGAGAACCAACCACAGCTAAACAGTACTGGCTATGGCAACGCTCCGAATATAACAAAGTGTTGAAAGGCAAATGAGAAAGTAACGGCGGAGAAATGAGGGGCTCGATTAGATAGACCGAGTATTTCTGTTGGTGTTGTCTTGTCATATTCCCCAAGGTACGTAAGTCGAGGAGCTGTCAAGTCAAGACGCCAAGCGATCTGATATGGGCCGTGATTTGCCAAACAGCCTCGTTTTTTTTTTGGTCGCAGGGTCCCACATTTGACGTTATTCAACTTCACGCGCCGGTGACCATTACAGTATTTCGCAGAAGCGCCATTGTTTCCTTCGTGCCACATTCGCATCTCAACGAAGTCAATCAGCGACATTTCAATACTCTCGATTGTCCGCTACACGATCACAAATCGACTTTAAATCGCCGCAAAACCCTACCGCGGGGCACAATTCATAACCCCGCATCCTGTGTCACGAGCCTGAAAATGTCGAACAACAACTGGGAAGATGCTGCCAACGAGGAGGAGGAGCTTGCGCGCAGAACGTCGCAGATGAACGTCAATACCGCGGCTAGAGCGCCAACTTTCAACCCAGGAGCGACTTTCACTCCAGGTGCCGCCACATTCACCCCGGGTGCATCCACCTTTGTGCCAGGCGCGCAACAGTACGACCAATACGGAGGCTATGATCAGTACGCGCAGTATGGTCAGAACTATAATCAGGGCTACCAACAGCAGGGCCACAATCAGGGCTACCAGCAGCAACAGTATTATGGTCAGCAGCAGTACTACGCTCAGCCACAAGCTGGCCAGGCACCGATCACAATCGCACAGCGCCCGGCTGCACCAACCGCCGCCGCCGACATATTGAACAAGCCGGTCATCACAAAGGAGGGAGCTCCAAAGGTTCTTTCCATTGGAGGCGATGCTCCAGTAAAGACTCTTTCCATCCCATCTGACGCCGCACCAAAGGCCAAGATCCTTTCACTCAGTGTTCCAACTGCTCCAGCCACCAAGAAGGAAGAGTCACAGGCAGAGTCAGCTAAGAAGACTGAGGCTCCAAAGGCTGCTGCTGGCAACAAGGCCGCCGCACCCAAGGCGATCGCCAAGGCTGACACCAAGAAGAGAGCAGCTACTCCAGAGTCTGGTCGCTCCACCCCAGGAGCCTCCGCTGCCGAGACCAAGCGTGAGATTGATGCTGTCGAGAAGGAGCAGGCCGCTGATGTCGACGAGGAGACCTTAAAGGAGATCTACGGAAAGGAGCATATCAACGTTATCTTCATCGGCCATGTTGATGCCGGCAAGTCCACTCTTGGTGGCTCTATCTTGTACGCCACCGGTATGGTCGACGAGAGAACCATGGAGAAGAACAAGAAGGAGGCTAGGGAGATGGGTCGTGAGACCTGGTACCTGTCCTGGGCTCTTGACTTGACCAAGGAGGAGCGTTCTAAAGGCAAGACTGTCGAGGTTGGCCGTGGCTATTTCGAGACGGAGACGCGCAAGTACAGTATCCTCGATGCCCCAGGCCATAAGACTTATGTTCCTCACATGATTGGAGGTGCATCGCAAGCCGATGTCGGTATCCTGGTTATTTCTGCTCGTAAGGGTGAGTACGAGACCGGTTTCGAGAAGGGAGGACAGACTAGAGAGCACGCGATGTTGGCTAAGACGCAGGGTGTAAACAAGCTGATTGTTGTTATCAACAAGATGGATGATCCAACCGTCAACTGGTCCAAGGAGCGTTACGACGAGTGTACCACCAAGCTCGCTGCTTTCCTGAAGGGTACCGGTTATAACTTGAAGACTGATGTTTTCTTCATGCCAATCGCCGCTCAGATTACCGCTGGTATCAAGGACCGTGTTCCAAAAGACTTGTGCTCATGGTACGACGGACCGTCACTCCTTGAGTACCTTGATAACATGGCTGCCCTTGAGCGCAAGATTAATGCCCCTTTCATGATGCCAATCAACGGCAAGTACCGCGAGTTGGGCACGATGGTTGAGGGTAAGGTTGAGGCCGGTGTCGTCAAGAAGGGCATGACCCTCATTGTCATGCCTAACCGCGACAAGGTTGAGGTTGCCCAAGTTTACGGCGAGACTGAGGAGGAACTTAACATCGCCCAGTCCGGAGATCAAGTTCGTATCCGTCTTCGTGGTGTCGAGGAGGAGGACATCTTTCCAGGTTTTGTTCTCTGCTCGCCAAAGCGTCTTGTTCACTGCGTGACTGCTTTCGAGGCTCAGATTCGTATTCTTGACTTGAAGAGCATTCTCTCTGCAGGTTTCAACTGCGTCATGCACGTACACTCTGCAATTGAGGAGGTTACCTTCGCTGAGCTCTTGCACAAGCTTCAGAAGGGCACTGGACGCAAGTCTAAGGTTCCACCTTCCCACGCAAAGAAAGGAGAGAGCATCATCGCCCGTCTTGAGGTTACTGGCGGTGCTGGTTCCGTCTGCGTCGAAAAGTTTGAGGATTACCCACAGCTGGGCCGTTTCACTCTCAGAGACCAGGTTTGTTTTCTCAGATCCTACGTATCTCTGACATCGCTAACGCTTCTCAGGGACAAACTATTGCCATTGGCAAGATCATTAAGCTTATTACTGAGCCAGTCGCAGCCTAACTTTATCGCCGTTAAGATGGATTTGGTAAGCTTGTGACGTGGGTATGTAGTGGTCAAACGCATTTGATTGCTTTGGGCATTGGTAGGCGGAACAACAGATTTGATGGGCGGAAGTTATGTGATCATGATAGATAATTCCCAGCCTACATCTGAATATAGAATCATATTGAGGCATAAGCTGTGGCCTTAGATGCCACTTTTGTTCCCATCGCCGACTGCAATGCTGCTTGAAGCTTCCCCCGACGCGCACAGCATGAGAGGCTGGCAGAGCGATATATGATCCGTCTCAAGGTTCGAGATCGAATTGCAACCAGGCCTTTGATTGTACTTATATCGCCAGATGGCCTTCTCACTGCTGTTGCATGATCATAAAGCGGCTGAAATGTTTTCCGAATCGGTTCTCACATCTTGATAATTGCCGAGTATGTGTTCTTGGTGATATGGTACTGCTGCATACTTTCTCAGAAGTGCAAACTGTTCATCGAGAATGGACCTCATCACGAGGAGCTCATGGTGTTGTCGAAACGCGACCATTGTTTTGACGGCAGTCCATCGGGCCGTGGCACCGCGCACGGAATAATCGGCGCCTCCTCCGCCGAAGCTCGAGGCTGGCGACGTGAACGCTGGGCCTCGAAGATTGGCAGCGACACTAACAAAGCAAAGATGATGAAAGCATCCTCCACTCGAGCGCTGTCGCGAGCCATACCGGCTTGTAGAGCTGCCCAGAAGCCTCTCGCCACCCTCCGGGTGCAGAGAAGAAATGCCACGACTGTGGAGGGGATCCAAAAGGTAACCTTGCCCAAAGTGACAGCAAGCTTCACTTCTTGGTTACTCGAGATACCTTGGAGGATATATACTGATCATGGTTTAGGATCCTGCCGAGCTTGACGAAATAACGACTCTTCCAAACGGCATCCGCGTCGCCACCGAAGCTCTTCCAGGCCACTTCTCTGGCATTGGAGTCTACATCGATGCAGGCTCAAGATACGAAAACGAGTACCTGCGTGGTGTCTCCCACATCATGGACCGACTCGCCTTCAAGTCAACCTCAAAGCGCTCTTCCGACGAGATGCTGGAAGGTATTGAATCCCTCGGCGGAAACATCCAGTGTGCATCGTCGCGCGAGTCTCTCATGTACCAATCGGCGACTTTCAATTCAGAGGTCAGGACAACTGTTGAGTTGCTGTCGGAGACAATCAGAGAGCCACAAATCACGGAAGAGGAAGTCGAACAGCAGCTTGAGACAGCAAGCTATGAAATCGGCGAAATCTGGGCCAAGCCTGAATTGATTCTGCCTGAACTGGTGCACATGGCTGCTTATAAGGATAACACGCTCGGAAACCCCTTGCTTTGTCCAAAGGAGAGGTTGGGAAGCATCGACAAGAGTGTAGTAGACGGATACAGAAAGGCATTTGTGCGCCCAGAGCGCATTGTCGTCGCATTTGCTGGTGTGGAGCATGCAGAGGCTGTCAGGCTTACTGAAGAGTTCTTTGGAGATATGAAGAGCGAGGATGCGGAGGCATTGTCAAGAACTGGCTCTGAGACTTCAGCAGAAAGCTCGCCCAGCTCAAGCCCGACAAGCTCTGAGACCTCGTCAGAGTCATCCGGCATAATGAGCAAGATTCCATTCCTGAACAAGCTTTCCTCTTCACCACAAGCTGGCCTCAGCCAGACGTCATCTGGCATTTTATATCCAACACCCAGCGAGATTTTGAAGCCATCGTATTACACCGGAGGCTTCCTCTCCCTGCCCGTTCTCCCACCACCTACCAACCCAGCTCTTCCAGCATTAACACATATTCACCTCCACTTCGAAGCTCGTCCAATCTCCTCACCTGACATCTACGCTCTCGCCACTCTCCAGACTCTCCTCGGTGGTGGTGGCTCTTTCTCTGCTGGCGGACCAGGAAAGGGCATGTACTCACGTCTGTACACCAATGTTCTGAACCAGCACGGTTGGGTCGAGTCCTGTGTGGCTGTCAATCACTCCTACACTGACTCTGGCCTGTTCGGAATCTCCTCGTCGTGTGCTCCAAGCAAGGTCGTGCAGATGCTCGACGTCATGTGTCGCGAGTTGCAGGCACTCACGCTTGAGACCGGCTTCTCTGCATTGGGACAAGTAGAAGTCAATCGTGCGAAGAACCAATTAAGGAGCAGTTTGTTGATGAACTTAGAGTCGAGAATGGTCGAGCTCGAGGATTTGGGCAGACAGGTGCAGGTGCATGGATATAAGGTCGGGGCGAGGGAGATGTGCCAGATGATTGATAGCTTGACGGTTCAAGACCTTAGACGAGTGGCCGGAGAGGTCCTCTCCGGGTCGATAGTCAACCCAGGTAGAGGCTCCGGAGCACCAACTGTCGTGCTTCAAGAGAGCGAAGAAGGAAATGGTGTTAGACGGAAGGAGTTCGGATGGGCTGAAATCCAAGATAGAATTTCAAGGTGGAAGTTGGGAAGGAGGTAACCAGTATAAATATATCAAGATAGAAATCATGGCGTGTAAGATAGTGTAGCATACCCGTATATGATATTTATGGCGCGCAACCAGCGAAACAATATCTTAGCTATCTATGACCTACGTTTTTTTCAACAACCTCAAGCTCTCAAAATCGTATTAGACGTGATTACTCCTGTAGCTGATCAGTACAAACCCTCTTCAATAAAGTATCTAGACTTACGGGCTCCAATCCAACTTTACCCTTCCTAACTCCAGTCCCTGGCCCAGCGACTGCTAACGCCGGCAAGTCTGCTTTCGTACTCGTTCGCTCTCATCCTCTTGACTGGGCGGAAAGAGGAGTCCGCTGCAATGTGAAGGGTAGTGGCATAATCATTCTATCATACCAGAAATGGCAAGCCTTCTGACACTCGAGCTGGGCATGCACTGAAGTGCCATAGTCATAAGCATGGTCGCCTCGCATGGCCCTTAGCCGGTCTTGCAATATGAGGGGCTGGAAAATGTGTTTCTCATGATTGATTATGGCATGTTCCCTCTTTCTTCTCTCGGCGAATTCAAGCAGGGAATTGAGCGTCTCCGTTAAAAAGAGGCTTGGTCCGTTAGAGTTTATCTAGCACAACGCATTAGGTAGACTGAGACTTACTGGTAGACTTGGTTCTGATGGGGTATTCATCGATAGGGATTGCGTCTAAATCTGGTTCTGCAACTGCGCGGATCCAGTTGAAGATTATGTCTCCATGCGCTTTCCTCTTAGAGTTGAAGCATTTATGAATTATGCCCGTAAACTTCTAGAAGTTTATGGAGGTCCTTCAAAGACTGCATTAGTCGATTATTAATACAGGAGCAAGATGTTAAGTATTGAGTTGCTCTGACTTACGAGCTGAAGGATAGAGAGTTAAACTTGAATCACTCCTGAATATGGCCAAGAGGGTGCAAATCGGTTGTGGTGGCAAGCCCTATTGGACAAGGCGAGCCGTCTGTAGACTGTCGTATGAGTGAAGACAAGAAGGTGTAAGTTAGTGAGGAGACTCTGATGATATATCTCAGGAGTCTTGACAAGGAATAGAAGAGGTCGATGGCTGATTCCGTCGATGCACAATGTGAGGTTGAATAACGGGGTCTAGCATCGTTCTATTCGCCTCCTTAAGCTCATTAAAACGAGCTATAATACAGCCTATATTGTACACAACAGCTGGTTTGAACTAAGATTAAAGTGAAGCCGAGCACCGATAGCGTTTTATACATGGCATATACGAGTTAAATAGCACAAGATTGCATAAAACCTCACGACACTCTCGCATTATACGAAGAAATAACTACTTATACATCTCTTAACTTGCTGCCGACAAACACAGCATCACAATCACATAATATACCACGAGCTTAGCACAAGCAAATTCATTCACCTATGCTATACACAAAAGCCATCTCGCTACAAACTACAAACACAGCTATAGTATAGCAGCAGGCCTACAAATGAGCCATATGCGTAGCGATGGCACGTCCACGCTTCTCTTCACGACGAACTTATTCCTGATCTACGTCCTCATCGCTTGGTTCTCAGCAGCTGCCGAGCCGTTTCTTAAAGAGGAGACGAATAACAATGGCTTTGTAGACGACATGCTAATATACAAGACACGGATGCTCCCGTCCACAGTACCATAAATGCCCGCTTGCTCGCCTGTGCACCATCTCAATGAATCCTTTCTAGCCGCCAAATCCCAATATCGGGAAGAATCATCAAATATTATTACAAGAAAGATTCTTTCGCTCGCCTCCCGCCCTCAATGCATATGCAATCTGGCTCAGCACACGCTCGTCTTTGTCAAGGCCCACATCTTTTGTCTTGGACATCGGCGTTCTCCTCCCTCTTGCGTCCCCAAGGAATCACTGAGAGTGGTCCAAATCATTACCTCGACAGGCGCCGTGCAATATCTAGACTCAATCCTCTCTTCCTCGCCCTGACCGCAGGGCTGACTTCCCGACGACTTACGACCGGACTGACTACCAGGCTAGCTGGTGGGGTCCCATCCTCGTAAATCATCGAGAAGTCATTTAACCGTCATCCCTCACTTATGACCACTCTAGCACCTTCCTTGCCCAAAATACCCCTCTCTTGTGGTTTCGGACTGTGTCCTCTTCCCTTCTTCCTGCTCAAGAAGCTCAGCATTCCTGTCGGCTTCTCCTTTTGCATCTCAGCTTCTTGCATAGCAAGCAACTGCGCATCAGCCGGCAGGGTAGCGTCGCGTTTGGCGATCTCAGACCAAGAGCCAGTCTCGCCCAATGTAACGCTTAAACCGCCACTGTTGGTGGCAAGGCGTTGCGATGATGGCTGACGCTGCACAGCCCGCTGCTGCCTTGGTGGATTCGATGGCTCCTGAATCTTAACGTGTGGCGTATGTGGATAGGTCACCGAGGAGGCGTGGTATCCCCCGTTCTTGCCTGGCACAAGACGCACGGGCCCTCCCGGCGGTGATTCAGCCATCGAGCCACCCTGCGGCGACATATGGCCGCGGCCAGGAGAGCGACTGCCATTGCTAATTGGATAGGCCCCGGAGTTGCCGTTGTCGGCGGTCCGAGGACGACTGAGTTCGCTGCCGAGATTATTCTGCTGCTGAGAAGCATTTTCTTGCTCGTTTTCTTTGTACCTGCCTACCTGTTAGTCATGTGAGTACTCGACCGGCAGAGAAGTTGCCTACTTCTCATATGCAGCGACAGTATAATCGAACGGCATAAATCCAGTCTCAATCATTCGATAGAGGTCGTCCTCGCGAACCTCTTTCTCTGTCGCATTTTCACCCAGTTTCTCCCTTGGCTTCTGCTTCCTTGTGCGTGCCTCCAATGGTGCCTCTTCAAGTAGCAGTTCCTCCAGGTCATAAGTGGCGTCGAAGTTGGTCTTGTCCTTTGAAGGAATGAAAACTGGCTCTACCTCCTTCCGTTCCAAAGCCTCAAAATCAATGGTTCTGAAGAATGGATTGTCGATAAAGCTGATCCAAGTGTTGCCCATTCGATTGGCCGGATCCAGTTCTAACGCTGAGCCCATGGCGTGCATGCATGCCATGGAAACTGGTGGTGACGTAACAGGGAATGTGGGGTTGGCTGCCATAATGGCGTCTCCGAGCGCTTTTGTGCTGTTGCCGTCAAATGGTCGCTGGAGCCATGTTAGTATGCGCCTGTCGATGGTGAGCTTCTATAAGCATACGAACCTTATTGTAGATGCACTCGTAGAATAGAACACCCAGAGACCACCAATCAGCGCCGGTCAAGTATCCAGTACCAGCCCAGACCTCCGGAGATAAGTATGGTTGCGAGCCTGACTTGCTCGTCAAAAGTTTACCGGGCGTGTAATCCGTAGCAACATTCTAGAAATGTCAGAAAGTTTATTCCAATACTGTGTTCATCGGAGGTGGGCCCACGTACGAAATCCGCCAAATGAATGTGTCCTTCCGAATCCAGTAGGACGTTGTCCGGCTTGACATCTCTATGAATGATGCCTTGCTTGTGGATATATCTCAAGGCACATCCCAACTCTGCAATCCAGAACTTGACGGCATCCTCCGTAAATGCCTTTCTTGAGATATGGAATCGTAAATCGCCGCCGCTCATCAAATCCACGACAAGGTACCTGCCCGACTTGTTAACCGGTTGATCGTGCGTAATATGCCGGAATGACTAACATATACTGCGTATCTTGGAACGAGTAGCGTAAGTTACAAATAAACGGATGATTCAGGTGCTCGAGCATCCGCCTCTCGCGGATGATGTTGCGGACGCTCTCCGATCGTACAACTGGCATAGGTCAGCCTCTGACAGACATGTGGCGGCGAAGGGTTTACTGACTGTCATCTTTACGGATATATTTCAAGGCGAATGTAAGCTTGGTGTATTTGTGCTCGACGATGCGTACTTTGCCAAAGGCTCCCTTGCCCACGACGCGGCCAAGGGTGAAATGGTTTAAACCAACTGCTGTAAGGTATTAGCAGGATGCAAGAGGAGGGTATCATTGACATGTGGTAGGTTTTCTGAAGCATTCTCGGGACCAATGATGGTGGCCGTACCTTCATTGCTCAGTGGTGTGTTCGACGACTGGTTTGCTCCCATCGTCAAGAGCTAAGCTACCGGTCGGATGTGCAGACCAGAGCTTCAAAAGGTGATGGAACTCTCAAAATAGTGGTTATGGAGGTGGCCGCGGTTGAGCGGTGTTTGACAGAGTTTAGTTGTTGGCCGTGCGCCTCTCGTGGATGATTACCCTAGCTTGGAAGCCGGTACTGGACTGGTGCTTGCTGTGTCAAAGTCCAGTTGTACGGAGTAGTTGTACTCCGTATGGCGTTTGCGATAAGGCTTGACGGTACTAAGTTACCACTGACCGGCAGTGGGGTGGGGTGGGGTTCGTTGGGAGGGCCCCCACGACTGCGGACTACGCACGGCGGACGGCGGCGGACTGTCATCCATCCTGGCTTGCCTTCCGGCCCTCTCCTCCATATACACTTTACCATTCCGTTTTTGCGATACTACACCACTTTTTGCATACCACCGAGCACTTCCTTATTGCGCATCTTCAGTACATATTACACGATATCTAGCGCGACACAAAGACGAACGTACCAGCATAGAGACGTAAGGCTGGTCTGACCGCATCAACCGTATCGCATCGCAGCCCGTCGCATCGTCCAAGAGTAGCCATTTCCGACGCAACTGCACGTCACCGGTACCACCTCGAATTATCGGAGCGCCATCGTTTATACGGTGTTGCAGCCCTCGTCATTACTATCTGAGACCATATACTCTTTTGTACAAGAAAGCGACCATGGACTCCGTGTCCACCCAAACGGTCGACAGCTATGTCTTCCCGACCCAACGCCTCAAGGCTAGGCAGACGGACGGAACCCGGATGCCTCTTGTCCTCGTAGCATGTGGCTCCTTCAGCCCGATTACATACTTGCATCTGCGCATGTTCGAGATGGCGGCAGACTTCGCAAAGTTCAACACCAAGTTTGAGATTCTAGGTGGCTACATGAGTCCCGTCAGTGATGCGTACAAGAAGGCGGGGTTGGCGAGCGCACACCACAGACTTCGTATGTGCGAGATAGCAGTAAATCAAACTAGCAATTGGCTCATGGTTGATCCCTGGGAGGCTTTACAGGAGACTTACACGCCAACAGCAAAGGTGCTGGACCACATCGACCACGAAATCAACGTCGTTCAAGGTGGGGTAGAGGATGTCAACGGAGTGAAGAGACCAGTGCGCATTGCACTTTTGGCGGGCGCTGATCTCATTCAGACGATGGTGCGCCCTAAAACTATCCGATATACTCAACTCAACCATGCTAACGTTAAGTAGTCCGAGCCAGGTGTCTGGTCACAAAAGGATCTCGACCACATCTTGGGGAGATATGGCACCTTCATCGTTGAACGCACCGGCACAGACATCGATTCTGCTCTATCCACCCTTCAGCAATGGAATGAGAACATCTGGGTCATCCAACAACTCATTCAGAATGACGTGAGCTCGACCAAGATACGGCTATTTCTCCGCCGCGAAATGAGTGTTCGCTATTTAATTCCAGGCCCAGTCATTGAGTACATCGAGCAAAACGGCCTGTACGAAGAAGAAGGAAAGAGTAGTGTACGTGATGGTGCCGACAAGGGAAAGGGTAAGACCAAGGAGGAGATCTAACTTGGGCGTAGCCGACTTCGGAGCCTGAGGGGTTTGCATATCGTATATAGGCGTACTGGCGTACTCGGGCAGTCAGTAGACACAGACACACAAAGTCTTAGAGCAAACTGGTAGAATACATATCTATCTTTACATACCTACAAACTCTCCTTTAAATAGCGCTCGTCGGCGCCTTGACGAGATCACTCTGATGATTTGCGAGCAGCTTATCCAAAGCGCTCTTCTCAATAATGACTCTGCCTAACTCCAAAAGATCCTTAACGTCAACTTCAAAGTCTAACAGCGCGCGTCCCTCATCACCAGCATACTTCAATGCCCACCACAGATTCTTCCTCTCCTCGCTTGCCACGACTAAACTCCTTCCGTGCTCACTGCCGAAGCCGTGCTTGGCGAAGACTTGCTTGACAAAGCTTGCCCGAGCGTATTCGAGATCACCCCCATCCTCGACAATCACCAGCTCGCCCCGTCTGTATCTGTAGGATAAGGCCGTACGCCATGCAAGGTCGTACATCTTTCTTGGCAAATCTGTGCTGAAATCTCTGGCTCTTGGACCGTGTGCCTTGGCTCCGCCCACCAAATGTGGCGCTTGCCTCCATCCGAGACGTGCGTGTCCGGTACCCTTCTGTGGACGGATCTTTCTGTGGGATCCCGCGATCTCGAATCTGGTCTTGGAGTGGCCGCTACCTTGGCGGGTAGCATCACCTTCGAAAACAACGGCGCGGTGGAGAATATCTTTTCGGAGCGGGAGGTGGAGGTGGTTTGATGGGTAGGAGGCGAAGCGCAACGGCTCCATGGTTGGGAAGTCGTAGACCGTGGTGAGAACATCTGGGCCTGCGACAGATATTAGCTATGTTTGACGAGGCTGAGATGGCCCATTCGGGCATCGAATCACGTACTGAAGCGGGAAGTTGTTGCGGCGGCAGCATCGAATGTTTGTTCAGTGTTGCGAGAGATTCCAGACTGGAATGTCGACTCTGTAGCCATGGATCTGGTAAGAGATGGTGCGAGGCATTGCTGTTTGGCCGTCAGTATTCGCACTCTAGGAGGCGGATTTTAGTGCTTGTAGTACCATAATGGATGTCTTCTCCCCACCGACGGCAGACCGCAATGTCCTCAGACCCTGCGACAAAGATTTCGACGCCATTGTGTGTTTGCGATGCTGCGTGACGTTCCGGCCGTCGAATATTTGAGGTGTCGTCGGGAGATAAGATGGCGGCTCTGCCACTTTTCTCAGGCACGCACGGTCCCTGGGCGGCCTCACAAATTATCTCTCGGGCCTCGACATAGTTACCCAGCACCTTCAACCATACGATGTCGGCCTGTTCACGAAGGGCTACTCAGCCTCTGTCGAGATGTCTGCGGACACAGACGTCGGCGCTGACAAAATCTTTTTCCACCACTTCGATACGCGCGACTGAGGCGACTGGCGAGGCTTTCAAGACCGAGATTGTGGCCGCGAAGCCACAATGGAACCCAGAGATTGTTACAAGCAAGAAAGGAGAGAAGGCTCTGTTTGAGCATGGAGTTATGCCAGTGGGATCGAGAAGACGCCGCGCCGCCCTCGCATCGAGCGACAATATCCCATTCGAGCAACTTCCATATCAGACCTTCCAGGAGGCGCGCAAGGTGCTGCAGGCCGACAGAGAGGAAAAGATCAGGCAAATTGAGGTTGAGAGAAGCAGAATTCATAGGCTTGAAGCTAAGGATGTCGCAAGCGTTGGAGGAGGGCAGCAAAAGCAGAACAAGCTGGACAGCATGAGGCGGCACTTGGAGCACCTTAAGATCTTGGCTGATATCAACGACCCAATGATCAAAAAGCGCTTCGAGGACGGTGAGGGTACGTTTAATGGCAACTAGGTGATTCTTAAATTGCAATTGGCTAACACACGTCAGGCGACATGTCCAAGCCAATCTACCGCTACCTCGCTGAGAAGAAGTGGTCCAAGTACCAAAAGCTTCTCATCGAGCAGCGTATCGAGCAGCTCTCCATCGTTCCTGATGTCTTCCCACACTTCACTCCAACCTCTGACGTCCGTCTCGCCTTCGGTCGTCGTAACGTCCAGCCAGGAGAGATTATTGACTCCCGCGTCACCGAGATCCCAGCACGCCTCAAGGTGCAAGTCTTCGATAAGGGCGAGCGCCTTGTTTCCGTCGTTGTCGTCGACACCGATGTTCCAGTCCCAGAGAAGGATTGGTTCACCTCTTGCGCCCACTACGTTGCATGCAACATCCCACTCTCCCCAACTCAGACTTCCCTCCCATTGTCGCACGCCACGGCCGAGCAACTCGTCCTCCCATGGCTTCCACCATTCGCCCAGAAGGGATCTCCATACCACCGCTACTCTATATTTGTCCTGGAACAGCAGCCAGGTCAGGTCATGGACGTGGCCGCGCTCAAGGAGGCGACCCAGCGCGACGGTTTCAACCTCCGCGGATGGGCGGATAGACACAAGGTCAAGCCGGTCGGCTTAGGTCTTTTTAGATCTATCTTCGACGAGGGCACTATCGGTGTCATGCAGCGCCACAACATTCCAGGCGCAGATATTGAGTTCAAGCGTCCACGTCTCCAGGCACTTAAGCCAAAGGAGAAGGCAAGAGGATGGGAGGCCAGACACGCCAGTACCAAGTACAGAGCGATCTGGAGAAACAAGCACGGTATCAACGGTTAAGCGGCCTAGGAGGATTGTATTATATGTATCATGTAGCGCAATTAAATTCAAGAATGCGTACTTCTATTTCAAGGTGTGAATGAGGACGTATTCGGTGCCGAGGAAGTGCTTGTAGGCGAGATCTCGTGGTGAAGATGTCATGGTAGACTTGGTTTCACTCATCATATTTACCCAGACGGCCAACTTCCCGGAGGTAGGGTGCTGCAGAAGGAGGAATTTGTATTTCTGAGGTAAATCGGCTTGGGCAGGCCTGAAGGTCAAGTTTCTTACATGAGACGGAAGACGGCCTTCGGTACCGCTGCGGGAAGTCTTGATAGAGTTTCTGAGAAGTTTTCGGCATCATCTGGCAGCCAGCAGAACAATATTTGCTCCTTCATTGTGGCTGAGTGCAAAACACCCATTATGGCGAGGGCCTCGAGCGTGTGGTGCAGCCCAATCTCAATTTGTACGCAACGAACACGGCGAGATGTCTAGATCACAAATTTCTGGACTTGCCCCGATACTTGTTGTCACCATGCCGGTTCCCGAAGTTATAAGAACGTCGTCTTGTGAATATAGAGGAGATGAATCGTATCTAGCAAGATAAAGAGATCAAGTCCAGCCCAATGATATGGAGCACTGCCACGGCCGTCTTCTGGTTGTCAGCTTTTCCCTTTACCTCAGTCCTTTTTGTTGACGGAATCATTATTTTGCGTAGCTCAGCTCAACCATTCTCTAGTATACAGCTACTTAGGTACCTATCCAGTGACGTCCTAACGGATTTATCTCGAACGCCTGAGGATACTCCTTCCACAGCCGCAAAGGTGTATATCCAAGTTTCTCACGGTGAGCGAGCTTCCTTTACGCGACACAAGGCCGAAACTGACACCAACACCACTCGTAACCTTTGCTTCATTATCTCGGTATAGGTGCTTGAGAACTGATCGTAGGATATTATACAGACGTCCACATGGAACAATCGGTTAACAACCGCTAGCTATAACAGTAGCAACAGTGTCATTGTCAGCACCATATCTCAAAATCTTGGCGACTGTCGTCAAGTAGTGTTAACCCCAACCCTAATCTAATACCATCCATAACCTTCCTAGCATCATCCGTAAGGCTGTTCAGCTCGATTTAGTTGCACCCCGAAGCGCGATGATGGATGTTTCATGATTGGGCGAAAAGCGGCAAGTGTGTTGAGGTTCGATGTTCCAGACACCAGGAACGGCTAGCCACATGTGGATAAGCGCCGAGGTGGCTGCCACATGGCTTGCTAGGCGGGGCTTGGGCGGACAGAACCCGCCTTCTGACAAGGGGCTGTCAGGCACTTGAAACGCTCAGCTCAACCTCGCCGGCGTCTCCTCGTTCTGCGTCTCCTCGCGCTTGTGTTCCAATACCACGTTATTGCAATCGCTTTGCTGTCTGTCGCTTGACACCCTTTTCGCGCTTCCTTTTAGGTTTTTAACCAAACTCTTTGTGTTCAGACAGCCAGCAACGACATCAACCCGCACTCCTTTATTGCTCGAGCCGTGTCTGTGCCATTCACGCCAGGTACTCGTCAGCTACACAGACATCGAGCTTCACCCACTATCAGGATTTTTTGTTCTGCGACAATCACAACACTCGCAGGGCTACACATTGGCGAAATCGGCCGCTTCAATCAGTTACGAGCATTCACAACCGGGATCAGTGGAGCGCACATCAATCCTTAAACGCCTTGCCGATACCCTCTCCTGACATCGAAGATCAATTCTCGGCCTCCGATTGCGAAAACTCCCTTTATCTAGCTACCGAAACTTGCAAGACACTCTCGACAGCACGTCAATTTCCGCAGGCGGGAAAGACGTGAACTCTTACACAGCGAGTCGACCTGGTTGTTGACATTCGGAAGCAACTACACACTTTCCTTACGAAGGCCGGTCAATTATCGACCCCGCCACCATCAACCCCGACCTTATCTTCAACATCGTTCCCAATTATACCCACAACATCTGGCAGGTCCAGATATCGTTTTTGTCGTTACATAAATCACAATGGGCTGCTCACGAAGAGTGAAGAAGAGCGAGCTTAGGCCGGAGCAGAAATGGGACTTCATTGTATGTTCACTTGCAAATGGTGTGATGCGGTTCCTGGCTGACAGTTCTACAGAGTCTCCAAGATTTCAAGGCTACATCATTCTTCGAATACCTCGCATATGGATGGTTGTACATGTCCCTTTTGATCTCTATAGCAGTTTACGGAGTCGACACATTTACCGCCTACAATCTTATCGCACTGGACACGTTTAGTGGTTTTACGCCTGCCATCCCACTTACAGTCGCCAAATGGATATTTGTCGGCTGCATTATCGCATCTTGGGTCAACGTTATCTACGAGCACATCCGTGCATGGCGTACCATCGCACGTGGTGCTGTCGCGGAGAGCTATCTGGACTCCCTAGCAGTGCGTCTGCAGAGTATCCGTATTTTCGGGAGGGGAAGAGGCTGGAAGCGTTTCCTCGTCTTCTCTGAGCTGACAAAGAGTAAGAAAGGCGCCGAATACGTGGCGCTCTTCACCTATTTCTCATTTCAGTCGTGGATCCGCGTCATATTCTGCTCTGGTCCAAGACAGGTTGTCAATGCCTTGACACTTTGGGGTGTGTACAAGAAAGAGCTGAACCCCAGCGACCCGGACCCTGCAACTTCGATCCTTCGCTTTTTCGAGAACTTCGCGGAACTAGCCAGATCAGATAGAGACACTGCTGTCGTCCTGTCTGGTATGACCTTTACTCTTGTTATCTGGGTCTTCGCAGCGCTCAGTCTACTGTTGGCATTGTGCTTCTACTTGCTGTTCCTTTGGCACTACATTCCAAAAGGAGACGGAGGCCTGTCCGGTTACTGCCAACGTAAGATTGAAGGTAGATTGGCAAAGATCGTCAGCGTCAAGGTCAATGCTGCCATCGAGGAGGAAGAGCGCAAGAGATTAAAGCAGGATCAGAAGATGGCAATGAAGAACGGCGAGAAGCCAGTCTTGGGTCGTCAAGCAACCATTCCAGTCTTGTTTGAGACCAAGGATAGTGGCGGCGACAAGCTACCGTCTATGCCGATGCTCAACCGGAACGACACTACGGCCACTTTACCAATGTACGAGTCTAGATCAGCAACGCCGTCCGGTGGCCCAACAGTGCCGGATGTGGAGCTCAGTAACCTGGAAAAAAAGAGGCCATATCCTCCAAGCCGCCTTGCAACCGCTAACTCGACTACTTCTATGAAAAGTTACGCCTCAAACGCTCCACTCATGGCTGGAGCAGCTGATATGGGTCGCGGGCGTCCGGCATCACCAGCACCATCATTGCCACATTACGATGATCAAGATGGTTACCCGTTCCCAGGGCCAGAACGAACAATAACAGGCAGCACACAAGCTACCAACTGGTCGCAGCCGTCACGCAATGGCACTCCAGGAATCAACGGACAGCCAACGCGCAATGGAACGCCAGGAGTTAACGGACAGCGTGGTGCAAGGAACCTAACTCCACTTGACCGTTCCTGGAACATGACACCTATGGAGCGCACCGAGTCCCCCATGTCCTACGGAAACCCAATGGATCGTTCCGCAAATATGACTCCAATGGCTCGCAACATGACCCCGGGTTACGGTAACCCAGCGAATCCAGTGGATAGAGCAAGAAATATCACTCCACGAGAGAGGACTATGACGCCTGCTTCGTACAACCCAATGAACCCGCCATATCCCCAACGGTCGGACACGACTGTCTCGGCCAACGCCTATGGAGCCCGCGATATCATGAGAAACAATCCGAACACGGGCATCACTTCCGACTATTTAGTCTCCCCTCTCGATCGAATCGCGACATTGCCAACTTTCGAGAATGAGCCAACATTGCCGAACCTTGAGCAGTCGTTACCAAATCTAAACGCTCAGCCAACACTTCCGACGTTCGATGACGCAACATCATCAAGGAATGAGCCGACTGTACCAACCTTTGACAACGATACAAATACTGGCACCGCACGCGTTCCAAGTCAGCCCTCCACCACTTACAACCCTTACGGCGATCGTCCAGCACCAAATCACGGCCGCTCAACCACAGGCCAAAGCTCAGTAAACAACCCATATCCAGCATATGGCCGCTCGACACCAAGTCAGAGCTCTACCCGCCACGATCCAAATGGTAGAGCCAGCCCAGCGCCATCTCAACACAGTGACATTAATTACCGTGGCCCAGTCTCGAGATTCCCTGTCAACCCGTCCGGTGGCTACCCAGGCAGAAGCGCTTCTGCGGCGATCCCACAGAATGCGCCACAAGGCAACTTCAGACCACCAGTCAGGAATGTGACGGCGCCGCCACCTCGAGGTCCAAGTACGGAGGATAGCTACGACAGTAGTGATCTTGCGCCACGGATAGGCACGCCTGCTGGGTTGAGAAATGACGGACGGGATGCCTCGCCGAGTACGGGGCAGAACAACCTCTTCTCAAATTCTGATACGGATGTGGAGAGGGGCTATGGACAGCAGAATGGAGGAACGGACTTCAAATATTGATTTTGATATTGACTGTATATTGATGACGAGGTTATGACTTCTGATAAAATCTTGTGCGTTTAGCGTATATTGAATAGGCGAAGGATATTGAGTATCTGAGTCTTTTAGGGGATGATACTCCGAAGCTAGTGTTTTCTGATAGATGCATTGGCGATAATAAGAAAGATGTTTATACCAGGCTCTATTAGCGAACCCATTCATATCGGTAATTTTGTGTGTATATGTCGCTTTGGCAGGTAATGGTTATGGACCTTCGTATTACCCAGTCATCCAGCCAGAGTTGCATGCATGATGTATCAGCTTTTCAGTTGAGGAGCCATGCATACTTCCTGCCCGATAGACTGTGCATGTCTGGAGAGGTTTCTAGCTCAACAATAATTGCTGTCGAACGCAAGATTCAATTGCCGTTCAAACCAACACTGTGGCGTGGAGTAACCGAAATTTGCAATTGTATTCTGTTTGAGCCGTAACGTGATAATTGATACGTGCAAGGCTGAGCGCCTTTACTCGGTAAGCACAAGAAGATGGTACTTATTGAAGAATTGAGAAGCTAAGACGAAGAAGTCAACTCTTAGGGAACACGTCGACGCAGTCCGTAGGACCAAAACAATCGACCTGTATGTTGAGACCGGGCTACTGGATATATACAGTGACTGGGCAAAAAATCTCAAGGACGAAGCGGCTGCTGCTGCGGGTTACAGTCTACTCATATGTTTTACGACCAGTTGGCAACAGAGCTGCCTGAAGGTCGAGAGACTGTTGAGCGTGTGCGGTCCCGCTTCAACACCGAAGAGTTATGGGGAATCTCTAAATAATGCCACTGCGGTAACAACTTGGGCCCTTACGGCAACGGTAATATTAGAAGATGCAGCACATGAAGTGCACCGGTGGAAAGCGAGGTCGAGCCGCAGCTATGTAGACAATGATAGCTATTCAACCACCCTGGAAGAGGGTGAGGAGTAAGTCATCGCTTTGCCTCTTCTTCTAGCATATCACCGGGTTTGGGCGAACAGTAGAGAACCTCGCTATGTCAGTGCTGGTATGGTTGTGCAGCCAGCTGCCTGAATGTTTTGCACATTCGAGACGCCAGTGTCTCAGTCGTCACATTTCCCAGGTCATGCATGCGTGGTGCCGCTTTGTGTGGAGTACTCATGACGAATTCGAGATACACACCATCAGATGTGTAGTTATGAAGGTGTTGAGTTAATCCAGAGTAACATGCTAAGGGTTAAAATAACAAAAGAACAATGAACATTATGCAAGTTCTTGGTGCTGTTGTCGGCTTCGAACAGTGGCCCAGGCCGTTCTGCCGACACGGGCCGGCTCGATTTAAGGTGCCGCCCTTCACGCGTTACCGGTGGCGTGGGCAGGAGGGCAACTGGAGGAGAACGTGCAGATTGACCCCATATCAGGTGCATCGAGACTCGCGCGTCTTGCCATCCACAAGCCAATAGTCCGCACTTGTACCTTGGGTACTAGGGACCTCTCCTCTTTACCAGTGCGAAACCGAGCTTCTTCTATATAACCTCTTTTTAAAGCATACTTTGTTACGCTCACCACCTTTTCACTGTGGATAGCCCGGCGACAGCGTGGATCTCTTTCTCACCATTGACCCATAATACCCTTGCCCACGTCGTCATACGTGAGCCCGATTGTATCTCATCAATAACCGCACGTTCACAGACGCCACCGCAGTTCGTTTGTGTACCTCGCAACCCGTCCCATCACGCCACCAGCATAAGCTTCCGCACGTCGACGCTGAGACCCCTCACTTCGCAGTAGGCTGTGGCCATCGACTCCAAGATCAAACCCAGGGAAAACAGAAGGGGATTGAGTCCTTCGGATTGAAAACCCGATAGAACACAGAAGCACTCATTGTCTGGTGGTGTTGAGTGAGGGTTGGGTCGACAGGTCAGGAGTAAAGATTCAATCACCGCTCGAAACGGCAGCTCAGAAGAGGAAGACGTCGAGCCTCACTCGTTTGGCAAGCACCACCGCTCTACAATGTTCACGCACGCGGCCACACCAGCCGCGCCGACTTTGGCAACTGCGACACAGCAAGCCACACCCTCGTCCCCTGGCCGGTCGAGTAGACTACGCGGGCTGAGTTATCTCCGCAACTATACCCACAACCTCCATTCGTCGTCATCCCATTCAAGAGAGGACAGCGCCTCCAGGCCGACTACGATTGCCGCCCGGCGACAGTCTATAAACCGCGCGACAATTTATCCAGCACCTAGATCACCTCTGGCATCCTCGATACATTCAAGCTTCGAGAGCCCTTTATCAGCCCAAGCCAACGCACCGCAGCAGCAGGGCATGGCGGTCACGGGCACAAGCAGCAGTCTGGGTGCCACTGACGGCGCGATGGCGAGCTTACCAGCGACACACGCCCCACCTAGCACATATAGTGTGGCCCCTCTCATGGTCCATAACGCGACGGACCCGCTATCTTCACCACAACCAGCCCGCGAGGCCATCCAGGTTCATATGGCCGGAGGCGCACAATCTCAAGCGCAGAATTTGACACCAACGCCACCTCCACCAGCTAGCGACAATGTCCGCCCAACGATTCGTTTCTCGCAGCACCAAGATCCACGCCCCTCGAGACAGAGTCTTGTCTTCAGTCCTATGGGACGCACTTTGCCAACTGGAAAGGAGGTAATCAAGGTCGGACGTTATTCCGAGCGCGAGACTGCCCAGAACCAGCCAGCAATAATGTCCACCGCCGCGCCAGTAGGCTTCAAGTCGAAAGTCGTGTCGAGAAGGCATTGCGAATTCTGGTGTGAGAACGGACATTGGTATATCAAGGATGTCAAGTCCTCGTCTGGCACTTTCTTGAACCACGTCAGGCTGTCAAGTCCAAACACAGAGTCGAAGCCGTTCCCGGTCAAAGACGGCGATATCGTCCAGCTTGGCATCGATTTCAAGGGCGGGGAGGAGATGATTTTCAAGTGTGTGAAGATTCGTGTTGAGGTCAACCGTGGATGGCAGAGTGGCTTGAACCAGTTCAATGTTGCGTCTCACAAGGCGTTGAAAGAGATGAGAAAGGCGTCTGGCGCGGATGGAAACTCAAGCGATTGTAGCATTTGTTTGAGTAGGGTTGCAGTAAGTTCCCGAGCCTTCTTCTAACGACTTCGTTGACGGATGCTAACTTAAAATAGCCTTGCCAATCTCTCTTTGTAGCACCATGCTCCCATACATGGCACTTCAAATGTGTCCGCCCTCTTATTCAGACTGCAGTTTACCCGGTTTTTACCTGTCCGAACTGCCGAGCAGTAACCGATCTCGAAGCAGACGTGGACGAGCCAACTGAGGGAGAATGGGAGGAGTTAGAAGCACAGGCAATAGAGCAATCCGCAGCGGAGGCGAAGATGCACGCGAATTCAGGCGGTGTATTGTTAGATTCGACGACGCCATTCGAGTCCCCAGAAGCATTGCCCACGGTAGCGATGCAGCGCGTATCGAATGGCGACCATTCCATGCCGCCGCCTTCAAGCCCGCACTTCGTGGACTTTGATAGCATATCGTACACGAGGCTTCCAGCTCCATCCCAAAATCAGCAAGATAACGAGGGTCTCTCGGCACCAATCAGCATTTCGTCTCGCCGCTCAGGCGAGTCAAGACGGGGTATGGACCAGGCTGTCGCCAATGCCAATGCGAAGGAAGCTACTGGCAGAACCCCTAGTCCGACCGAACGATTTCCGTCACTAAATGCCAACGAGATGGTGGAAAACCCGATGACGCCAAGAAATGATGTTGGGCCGTTTGTGTTTGACGGGAGATCTGGTCCATTAGACCCGTTATCGGTCCGTTCTTCGAGGCAGCTGCCTGGACGCGATAATGGAATACCAAACCCATACTTGCCGGGAAGCGGGAGCACAAATGGAGACAGCGAATAGCAACCCAGGCGTAGACAGGGGATGACGAGAAAGAGCTCAACAGTTTTGATCGCTGTTGTAAGATATTAACGGCATTTGGGCCGCAATTATATTGCTTCTTCAGTGTTGAAGGCCAAGACGAGGAGTCGTGCATGGGTGGCATGATGGCATAGTCACTTTGTGGCTCGCATTGCATTACAGTTTGAGATATCCATTTGGGCCGAAGATTCAGGCGTTGAGCACACGGTACAAGGAGAATGAGCATTTTGGCGTTTGCTTTGCTTAAGATTGCTATATAGCCTGGATGGAATCTGTCTAATGGTCATGCATGCATGAATTGAGGGAGATCTAATATGCTTTAATTTGCACAGACTTGACCTCGGTTAAAGTTTCACAGCAAACACCAATCATACAATCAATTTTGGAGGAACTACGCAGCATGTTTCTACTCCTATGATTGCACTAATCTGGAAGTAATTGTGATTTCACGAGAGTGAAATGTTGCCTTGATGTTTTGAGTGCTTCATTGTATGCGAGCTGGGCTGATTTCATTGCGTTTATCATACTGCTTGCGAACTATCATACCTTTGGCCTAGCAGAATCTATACCATGGATTACATCTCGGCTTAATTTGCTCCAGTATTATCAAAATAATGAAGCAAGGGCTGCTCCGGATTATTGTGCAACCGGTACGCGAGGATGACATCTTGGTCCGATAAGGTTAGCTTATCGCCGTAACCCTGCTGGTTACTAACCGGCGCACTTCCCCAACCACTCTTCACTTCACAACCTGTTAAACAATACGTCCTCTCAACATCAATAACTAGAGAAACTCCGCAAGTCATGGACCATAAACCGCAATCTCGCTCCTCTCACCCAATCATCAAACCCCGCATAATCATCCACGGCGGCGCGGGCAACATACTCCCCTCCAACCTCTCACCCTCCCAATACACCGCCTACACGCACGCCCTCCTCCGCATCCTCTCCCAGTCCCACGCCTACCTCCTCTCCCCGCCCAAGTCCCCAGACAACCGTTCACGCTCCGCACTCGACGCAGCGACCTACGCCGTCACTCTCCTCGAAAACGATCCGCTGTTTAACTCTGCGAAGGGTGCTGTGTTTACAAGAGATGGGGTCAATGAGATGGAGGCGAGTGTGATGGTTAGTAGGGGGTACAAGAAGAGGGGAGTGGGTGTTACGGGGGTTAGGTTGGTGAAGAATCCGATTTTGTTGGCGAGGGAGATGTTGGTTAGGGGGGAGGATGATTTGGATGGGGGGAATGGGGAGCATAGGGGCCCGATAATGGGTGAGAAAGAGCAGGAGGTCCATACTATGAAGAGTAGTGGTGCACAGGGACATAGTCAGTTATTTGGTGGTGTTAATGAGGAATTAGCTAAGAGATGGGGTGTTGAGACGGTGGAGGATCAAAGCTATTTTTTCTCGGAAACGAGGTGGAAAGAACATATTGCTGGACTGGAGAGAGAGAAGGAAGGAGGCAAAGCTACCTGGGATCCAGAAGTCCATGTTAGCCAAGGTACTTGTGGAGCAGTCGTGCTTGATACTGATGGAGTGGTTTGTGTTGCCACGAGCACTGGCGGCATGACAAACAAGCTTACAGGGCGGGTGGGCGATACACCAACACTTGGAGCAGGTTTCTGGGCCGAGGAATGGCATGAGAACATAGAGGATGTGCAAGACGGTGCTTCCATCATCATTCCAGAGGTTATTCGTGGATCTTTAGCAGACTGTTTTCCCGGTCTATCACTCTATTCCCGCGTCACAGAAACCGACAGCCGCATTGATAGAAGTGGCGGGAACCAGGCAGGAATGGCACGTTTGAGACGAATGGCCAAATCAGGTGACTTCATCGTCAGGTCAACAGCCATATCAGGCACAGGCAATGGCGACTCCTTCTTGCGTGTCAATGCCTGTCGCACAGCATCTGCCATAGCCAAATACGGACGGCACCCAAGAGCAACGCTAAGACAAGGCATGAGAGAGACTGTAGGCCCAGATGGCGAGCTGCAAAAGAGTGCTGAGAACAGGTGGAAGAAAACTGGCGAAGGCGAAGGTGGTATGATTGGTATTGAGCTGACAGTGTTATGCGATCTGGATGGGATTATCAAGGATGTAGCCACAGATGTCATTGCTGATTATAACTGTGGTGGTATGTTCAGGGGTTATATTGACGATAATGGAAAGGCAGTTGTCATCGTTTGGGCTGAGGATGGTGATGATATTATTCTTTGACGCGAGGATTGGTTTTACAATAGGCTTTAGGGGGGCTCGAAAATTGATGATGCCTGCTTGTCATCGTAGAGTACCAATAGTGCTCAGTAACTACGCTGGTGTTCGGCAGTCAGGTAGTTAACTGGCAGTTAAATACCCGTATATATTCAATTTGGCCAATATCCAGCTCTGGTAAGCTAAAACGAGATGACACATTCCCTCGCGGCGATGATAATCTTCCTGCTCAATATAGCTGTCATCATACCACCCGGACACTCGAACTCAACGGGTAAGCTAGACAACTGGCTCCATTCTGCTGATATTTATTGTGGCTCATCTCCCGACCTCTTTCCTCATCCCTCTGCCACACTCAATCATCTCAAGCACTGAGAACAACCAAGACAACACCACCTATCCAACCTTCAAGCGAACCTCCATTCCAGAGCCATCTCGAAAATGAATACCGTGACAAACACTAAACCGGTCAAAACCGCCGAGTCCACCCAAGCCATGGGTCCACTCGGGGCCAAAATGTTTAACGCCATGACACTCAACCCAATCCATCACAGCGAGTTCACCCTGGCAGCTACCCTTAACACCGCCGATGCTCTCACCACACTCCTCAATGCGGCCACACTTTGCACCATAACACTCAACCCATTCTACCACAGTTCATTCACCCCATTCACTACTCTCACTAATAACGCCGATGACAATAACAACAATGATGACGAGAAAATGCCGAATATGACGACGTGTTGGCAAACTTCGAGCTTGTGACGGCACAGTTGCACGATCTGGTGAGGGAATGGAAGTTTAAAAAAGATGTTCCCAAAAATTGAGAGGCACGTGCTGGAAGGTTGCTTTGGAGGTATAAGGTGTGCAGCTTCTGGAGGGTGGTGATGAGCGGATGGGCTTGGACAAGGGAGAGAAAGGACTCGACGCTGGTGCTTTTGCTTAGTTACAATTTCGCATTCGGAGTTGGGTAGACAGAATATCAGAGTTCATACAGTTTCATCAGAAAGACACCAATATCTGCCAAGCGATTGGTAACAGCGCTGGGAATTATCCAAACCAAAAGAAGTTGAATTCATTGATCCGAGTAAAGCCACTGCGATCTATCTGAAGCAAACGAATGTTCGACCATGGGTATCGATCTCTCTATCAGCCCTTACGACAATTGTAGGTATCCACCAATCATTCATGCATACTCCGTATACTGCATACAATCGTATGCCACACTTCTCTCATTCAAACAAAATCACGTTATGCCACCCCTATCCTGCTGAGGACGATTGCCACACCTCACCCGCTGAAACGCTGAAAAAGAATGCAAATGAATGTTGTCGCACTTAAGGCCTCTTGCCCTGCTCGTCTTGTCATAACCACGGATTCTCCAACGGCACGCCACTTCCGTTCTGTCTGCTCAGGTCTGGCTGATTCCCCCAATCATACCACCCACTCTCTGCCTCGTCAACCGGTATCGTGAAACCACTATTTGCGTTGTCATAGGTCTGAGGATTATGCTTCTCTGGCTCGCCATAGGTGACTGGAAGCGCGGTGTTGAAAACGAAATTCTGGCTCTCACTCTCGGCACGAAGCAGCTCGTCAAGGTCGATGCCACTACCACCGTGGCCGAGTGGCTGGCTCATTGGAGGCGTATAGTTCTGCGACATGTTCCAGTCGGAGTAATCAGAACCATACTTCTGGTAACTCGGATTGCCTAGGTAGAGGCCATCTTCGACCTCAGAGACGTCTCCAGAAGTAGAAGTTGTTGTCAGAGCTGGCTGGGGCTCCATGTTGTTGTAATCAAAACGGCTGAAGGATGGTGCTTGACTGTAGTTTGAGATGGCAAAGTTGCTGTTGGTGTGATTATTGTCATTGTTAAAGTCAAGACCAGGGTAGTGAGACCAATCGATTGGTGTTGCGGCAAAGCCAGCGGAAAAGATGGACTGGTCCATGTCTCGAAGCTCGGGGAAGAAGTTGTAAGGATCGGCAGAGAGTGGTGCATTAAAGTCAAAGGCGTCGATATCGAGAGGTGGAAGTTGGGTATGGAGCTGCTCGAGGTTCGAGTTAGGGAGAAGCGGCGAAGCGTGCTCAGACCTGACCTGGCGCTGTTCTTGCTGTGCGCTTACGATCGAGTCTTTGATCTGGGAGCCATTATGAAGGGCATCAACGCTGCTCAATTGGGCGAGATTATCGACCGAGCGGTTCGCGACGCCTGATGCACTAACGCCATGAAGTGGGTGCCTCGGCACTACGTATGGGTGCCCCTGCTTGCGGTGGGCGAGGTTGTGCTTATGCGCAGGCTTATGATGGCCATTGGTGAGGACAGTGAGAGCGCTGTTCTCAGACTGATGGGTCTGGGCACGGGGTCTGCTGGAGCTTGACGAGGTTGATTTCGAGCCTTCGTCAGATTCAGACTCCGGTACCACTTGAAGATACTCCTTTTTCAGAGCACAAGAACAGCGTCCACCATGACTGCAACAGCACGTATCTGGAGTTATGTATCAGAAAGACATGTCACAAATGGTGTTTCCACGAGCTCAGACAAAGCTCACCCTTAGAATCGCCCTCCGTCCCTTTATTGCACGAGGCCTTGCTGTGAGACTTGTCTCCGCAATCACACTTGACGTGAGCAGAGCGAGATTTGCGGAGAGTACGACAGTGGGCGCACTGCGAGACCGGACGACCCTTCTTGGCAATGTGTTGAAGTTGACGTTCTGTAAACCGGTTAGCATTGAATACGAGCTATGGAGGCGACACGCGACATACCTGAGTGATGACAGTTGCTAACTCTATGGCCCCGAACACAAGCCTATTGAATCAGCATTAAGTCCCTAGTTACACGGCATCAAGCTGCTTACCTCGCAGGCGTACTTCTCTCCATTGATCAACATTTTCGCTGCAGGTTTTGGTCGTCTCTAGGACGACCGGAAGAACGTCGACGACTTCAAGATGGCTTGTACGATAGCGTTCAGCAGTCAGGCTGACTGCTGAGGTAGATGGGTTCGGGTCGCAACGAGGTAAATATATGGAAATAAATAAAGTTGATAATAATATGCGATGCTTTCGTGGTATATACAAGCTGCCGATAACTCCTAGATGATGCTACAGTATGGATGATCTGACCGAACGCCGTATTGTTTTGAGTGGAGATTGCTAATGGGAATGGCGAAGCCTTTGCACCGAACGGCGTCTACTGAGATCAGCAGAACACCGAATGGGCGGTATGGGCAACCAGGAGGGTGGGAAGTTAAGGATATATCTCGAAACTGAGGTATGGAACAGAGGAGAAGGTGAGAAGAGCAAGGCACTGTGCGGTGGGGGATGGCAAGTCTTTGTGTGGTACGGCGACGGGGCAGACCAAGTGCGCACGTCCATTGGCGACAGGTACCTTAGCAGGCACGAGTTCTCTTTGGTTACGGCCAACCATCTGTACAGTACGAGCACTGGGTTTTGTATGCTGCATCCGAGGGCGACAAGGCGGTACAAGGGACGCCCAGAGCAACTACATATAAACAGCCTCAATCGACCCCAAATCTTGCCGCGAATGTGCCTGAAGGGTCCATCTTCGTCATCGAGATGATCCTAATGAATAAAGTGAACCTTGTTGGACGATAAGAACTTAATCTAAACACACCTCGATACGCTGTATACCGTATACCAAATTCAGCGAAAAGAGCGGTCTACAAGCGATGAAATTGTTCGCCTGAATCATGGTGGTGAAGGTGATCTGGTCTGCTTAATCCAAGCTAGCTCTTATAACTAGAATTGGCATTGTCATTGGAAATCTTAGAAGAGTGCAAAACCAGAAGGAGACGGGCGACAGTGTAGAAGCTACGTCTTTGACAATAACCGCAACGTGTTCCGAGCATGTAGTTCTCACCGGCGGCTTTTAAGCCTAACCATCATTTGACTTAAGCGGAGCTGAGTAGATGTCCAACTTCTTATGATCTCACAGTCAGCGCTTTCTCTGTCATCATCTTCAGACTCTTTAAGCTGCGCACGAACTGGCTATTCGCGGCTCGCTCCATACGTTAGCACCCGCGATCGAGGTTGTCAAGGTGTGTGAAGTGGTTGCAGTCGGCTGCTCTCACACTCCTGCATGTCCTCCCACTTCTTAGTGGCAGCACCATGGCTGGGCTTGCGACATGCGCAGACACGTGCGGCATGCATCGGGAAGAGTTTCGGGAGGCCCTTCGCGCAAAGTCAAGCCGCTACCGAGTACGAGAAGCAGTATTGTAGAGTAGCAGGGTCTAAGCTCGTTTATTATACTAGGCCTCTCTCGCGATCGCATCAGATTAAACACAAGATCTGTACTTGCAAAAGATCGAAAGCATCCCGGAATTCGCGGGCTATTGGCCGCAGCATATTTTAGTTGTATTAACGAGGCTTCCGAGAGAGAGGCATTTGTGCCTGTGGGTGATGGACCCAGCTGCCTAACTCGATCCGACTTCGGCTTCTTCAGCCTGATGTAAGTCGTGTGTTCTAGCTTGATCAGGACGCCAGAGCTACCAATGGAATGCAACCCGCGATGCGCGGCAAACTCTACGAGTATGTCTTGCTTTGAAAATGCACGAGTACTTCTTAATCCGTGAAGAAGAGACGTTGCAGAGCTGAACGTCCTTCTTGATCTCATTTCTTCTGCCAAATTGTTTCCGGTTGAACATGACATTGTAGCTCAGAAGCTACGGTAAAGCGATCGCTTGTGCTAGTAACTAAATTCTCGCCGTGGTCTTTCTTTTATTTCACAGACGACAGTGAAAAAATACCGTACTCTCGCAGGTAGTCGGCAGAAGCCTTTGTCCACGTCAACCTCGCACCCGGGCACGAAAATCATCCGGCATTGTGAAACTGGTTGGCCAAAAAAGCTACAATCTGAAATGTAGACGTGTGCTGCATTCTGCATGACACCACTTCCTTGTGGTTTTGTGGCTTTCAAGTTTGCGAGCTGACTCTCAAGTCATTGCAAACCATGCCCATGTATGAGTACACAATATAGGAAGGCCAACCTCAGAGATAGTCGTACGATGCTTCGATTACTATCACTCGAAGCGCGGGTTCGGGCGAACTGGCGGGAAAGTACATCCGTATGCTGCGAAGAAAGTAGGTAACTAACGAGTGACACGCGACAGGAAAGCGATGTGACGTGCCATAAACTGTCAGCCAACGCTCGAAATTTTCTGTTATCGGCGTGAAAGAACCACCCATGGTGCAACATCATGTAATAACTATTGGCAAACGGCCGACTGGATACCAGTTTTAAGCTCGAGTATCGAATTCCTTAGCATCAGACTTCAGGTCTCACCACAGCGGTCAACGTTCTCCCCGTACGGGGACTGTTCCCTATAACATGACTGAGAACGAAGTGGAATAAACGAAAATGAACCGCACTGTGCAAAGAACCGAAGACTGTCCAGAAATGAAAAAGATAAATAAAACCACTGCAAGAACATAACGCAACAAATGAAATACTCTCCCTTTACCCAGATATTACCAGAACTTGTAATACTCTACTTCCTCAATTTTGAGACATCTTGAGGAGGATAAGCTACGGATAATTATGCAGGATTAGCAAACTGCTGGCGTGTTGGGTTATGGTGGGGAGGGGGGAAGGGGGGGGCTTTCGAGATATTCATGTTGGTGTTGTCGAGCTTGATAGCCGAGGTGGCCTGAGCGTCGCATCGACCATTGTCGGCTCTCCCAGCTTCGTCGCCTCTCAAGGCAACGGAAGAACGCTTCTACGACTCAACGACGGAACGGAAGCAACACAACTCCGAAAGAGCTATCACGAGCTCGAGGTCAATTGAATATATTCGTTAAGGTAAGCATATATCAGGACCCTTGACTAAGATTCGCAAGACACTAATTATGGTCGCGTAGACGTGCTCTCCGTAGCCTCCGAATTTCCCAGAATTCTGACCACCGTGTGGTTCTCTAAGCCCAACGCGACAACTATACCAAACCGCGTCGCGTTACCTATACCCCAAGAGCTCGCCATACACAAGCATTCGATCAAATATCGCCGCGATGGATCAACAACAGGCGCAGATGATGCAGAGCTATCCCGACCCGACCGCTGTGTCCAGCGAAAGCAATGGACCCTTCTACGCCCCAAACCCTTCAAGCCAGCAGCAACCACAATCGCAGCAACAGGAGCAAGCTCAACAGCCACAACCTCCACAAGGGCAAGCCCAGCAGCCACAGCAGCAACACCAGCAGCAGCAAGCGCAAGCTGAAGCTGATCAACAGCATCACCTTCGCCAGCCTATGAGTGACCTTGCAGCACAACAGCGGGCCATTGAGGGCTTGCTAGGCGCTACCGGCGGTCAACCACTGGACCTGAAGGCAATGCTCGGCTTCAATGAAGATGGTTCAAGAGTCGCCGACCAGCCTCAGCAGCAACAACCACAAGTGCCACCTGCACACCAAATGATGGGCGACATGGGACAGAGCCAGGGACCGAGTCAGAACATGTATCAGGGCACTCCTGCTGACGGGACTACGCCAAGGAAGCGGTCAAAGGTTTCAAGAGCTTGCGATGAGTGTAGACGTAAGAAGATTCGCTGCGATGCGACCACTGAGAGCGGTGGCGAAGCGTGTACCAGCTGCAGACGTGTCGGCACCAGCTGTCAATTCAGCCGCGTTCCCATGAAGCGCGGCCCAAGCAAAGGGTACATCAAAGAGCTCGCAGATAGACTAAACCATCTGGAGCAAGGCTTGCAACACAACCAGCCAAGCGAGCCTCTTAATTATCCCCAAGCGCCAAGCGCAGATATGGGCATACCACGCCGTGAATCTCAAGATTTCTCCCCGCCACCCCAAATGGATGGAGCACTTGGTCGCAAGCGCACACATTCCTCCATCTCGCAAGAGTTTGGTACTCCAGGAGGCTACGCTCAGCAGAACCTTGTTCAGAGACAGTCCGGACAGTGGAATCAGTACGAGACGCCGAGACATCCAGCTGCGCAAGCTTTCGCTCAAGCCCCAGCCGAGCAATATCGTGTAGGCGTACACTCACCTAATGGGCTGGCGCCTCAAGCTCAGTTTCCGAGCGCGCGCGAGAACTACTACTTTGCTGAGCCTACCGATGCTGAGCTGCAGGATATGAACAACCAGGGCGAATTTAACTTCAATGAGGCCGCTTACGATGAGTAAGTCTTTTTGTGAAGTTCGCTTCTGCTCTACTGACACACTTTAGACATTACAGACTTGTTCATTTTACGTTCCCAATTCTGCCGCCGAAGGATGTATTGTATGATAAGATGAGACGTTCACCTGTTATAGTCGTAAACGCCTGTTTTGCCGCCATGGAAGCGCTAACCACCGCCCTCAACGGCATCCACAACCCAGAAGTGATTCGGAGGGCGTCCACTCTCATCGCTCAGTCTACTCAAAATGATTTCAGCCGTTTGGTTTCCGGCCGCTACGTCGTTCTCACTTCGTTGCTACTCATGGCGGTTGAGGGTGGCTACAGCGGTAACAGCACCAGCAGCCAGTCCGCCTACCTGGGGCAAGCCGTTGCTCTCTCCCAAGACTTGAGGCTACACGCTTTCAAGCAGGGCGAAAGCCACGAGGAGTATTCGGACGAGTTGTTCGGTCGCAAACTTTGGTGGACATCGATCATCATTGACCGTTTCCGCGCAGCTGGCAGAGCCGTTCCATTGATGATTCCAGAGTCGTCTTGCGTCCTTTACAAGGAAGATGCACAGATCCTTGGGCAGCATATGTACGAACTCGCTCGTATTTCGCTGGCTCTTGGCAACGTCGCGACATTCATTGGTACTCCAATTGTGGCCAGCCCATCTCATGCACTCGCGCCAATTAAGCGTCTCATCGGCTCGGTCATCCACACCCAGCTTGAGGATATCCGTTTGAGCCTTCCAGCAGACTACACCTTTACCGACAACGCACCAATGACTCTGGCTTTCTGGTACACGCGTCTTCTCCTCCGTCGTCTTCAAGACAATGCGGATCCTGCCGAGTCCCTCACCGACGCCAGAGACATACTGGGCCTCGTGCCGGGAACCATCTCGCCATTAGTCAAGGACGCCGTCATCGTCGCTATTGTGACATTAATGGAGCTTCTCGATGACGAGAACCTTGAAATCAGCTCGGAGGCCGAAAAAGAGTTAAAGACCTTTATGTCTTCGCCACCTCGTCATCCACCAGCTTCCTGGGATAGCGACCTCCGCGAACTCATTCTTCCAAAGATCATTAAGACTGCCTCGCCAACTCAGAACCATAGTCAGCCACAGAACAGCCAGATTCAACCACAAGCTTCCAATGCGGCTTTGACTGCTTCTCAGGGTCTTCAACACCTTGCTGATCTGGCGACCGCAGGCGATACTGACCGTTCTGAGCCGGAGCAGCAGAGGACTGAGGTTGCTAATGCTGCGGCTGTGCCGGCTTGGGATAAGGAGAAGCTTACCTATGCTGGTGTTTTGAACATTCTGTCCGGCCGTGCTTTCATCCGCAGCATTCAGTAGTCAGAGGCATGTTGATCGTGGGGATTCGGCGCAAAAAAAATAGAAATTGCTTTGCCAGGCGTGGCGTTTGTGGGAGGTGACTGGCGTCTCGGCGTCGACATGTGAAAACGGAGGGATCAAGATTGCGCTTCTTGACCACTTGCTGTTTGTTTATATCGGTTTGTATTGACTTAGCTTATACTGGGTCATTTTGGCCTGAATAGCTCTGTATGTTGGCCAGGTGGTTGGAGCTTTGCATGGCTTCCGGTTCGGCTTCTTCTGTTAAAATTAGCTGGGACAGTTTGTTTGTAGTTGCACCTTGTCAAGTTTGCTTTGCTGTAGCTTTGTACTATAACTCAAAAGGATCAAATCGAATTTCGCAATTCTGCCTATGGGTCCATGTGCGCTTGTGTGATAGTCGCTTGAGAATAAATTTGTGTAATTGATAAGGATGAAGTCTCCGGGGCGCACGTCAATTCACGACGTGGCTACTCCAGTCCGTCCGCTCTATCGGCTTCATCTCCACAGCCAATCAAAGACCACCAGGCAGGAAGCGCGCCTGAGCCAGCCAGAGTGAGCCACCGAGTGCGACAATGTTAGGGTGTAACTTGACATCGCAGGGAGATGAGTATGTGTTAGGAAAAACTTCAACCGTAGCATTGTGGAAGATAAAAAGGAGGCGGAGTAGGACAATGTATCCAATGTGAGGCTAATTATAACAAAACAGAACAGTAACTTTGTATCTCCACCATATAGCAATGCTTCCAAACCGCTGGGAAACGGCGGGGATTGATAGAGTTGAAGTGCCTTTCTTAATGCTCAGTGTTGTGCACGTTTGGATCTCTAACCGTGGGACAACCGCTTAAACCGCTGATTTAACCTAACCTTGAGTTTTGGAAAAATAACCCAACCCTAAGGTTACAACTGGTTGGACAACCGGTCTGCCCAGCTCAGCTAAGCGACATTTGCAGCCTGAAACAGGTTTAGCGCTTTTACTTTAGTCTTAGCCCTTTTGGAAACAAGGCATTCTGATGTTTTGCTGTTGAGCTGGTTTGAGAGGCTAGTTGACCTATATGGCGTTTAAAGTATTAAGCAGCAGCTGGCGTTAATACTGTATCTTTAAAACCTCGCTCAAATAGCTTAAAGAGCCATGGAATAAACGTCCCTCCTATAACCGTAACCGAAAGTAGCCTAACCTTGCTCCTCGCTCTAATCTAAGCGTGTAACCTTAGGGACCGCTCTGGCCTAGCCGGTTAGCTAACGGCCCAACACTGATACTGCTAGTCCGCCAACATGGGAACATGCTCGTAGAATGTGGTTCGCTCTATCTCATCGGCTTCATCTTCAGAACCGAGAATCCTTTCGGCGGCAGCATTGGTAGTTGAGACAGGGGTATTAGGAGACATGGTAGGGGGCTGTTTGGAGGAGGCAGATGGATGTCTGTGCTTCACATTTCGATGAGGCTGTCGGCGAGCTCTCTTACTGAACGACGGCCTCCTTGCGATATCAGAGGAGCCGTTTGATGTGCCAATCGAAGGTAGGAGTTCGAAAAGTAGCCGTGAACGTGTGGCTGGTCTGCCTCACGATTATAGGATTTGCGTTTGAGCCCAACAAGATAATGGTGGCCGAAATGCCACGAGTTTTCTGTTAAACTCTTCTAAACGTTTCATATTAAACTAAGCATTACCAGCTAAACGGTTGCCATAGCCGAGACATGAAACCCCAGCTTTAAGGGAGTTTCGCAACGAAAATTAGGCCCTTGTTCGGAGAGCAGAATATGCAGACCCGACCACTTCTTTGTTTAAGATACAGTCTAATCAGGATGTCTGTCTTTTCATGCACTAAAAGATATACATATTCGTAAACATCCTTGATGCTTTGGGGTGCCAGCCTTAGGCTCTTGAATATTTTGACCCTTCTTGATCTCCAGTAGCAGCCTACACATCATCTACTTTTCGGATGCAGTAGAGCCTGAAGTACTATGTCGCCACTTCTATGACCTTTCAGAGGCTACTGAGGTCTGATCAGGAGTAAAGGTGTAGGTACCACAACGAGATCTGGGTCTTTGCCGAGCATTAGAACAGCAAAAGTTGAGGATGTGCTCGATCCTCGCATGGAACTTGTTTTCACTGTGGTATCATGACTGAATAACTCGCTTCGTACAAATTTCTCGCTATGATTAACATCCGGACATCCCTTTCGCGTGCGCTCATCAAACTCTGTAAACAGATCCCATGCCGTCATATCGTGTCAATCTTGATGGTTCGAGATAGGTGAAGCCATTTAGGCGACCCTCTTCTGGCCCATAGTGCTGGTGCCAACACGGCCACCAGCCTGAGTGCGTTGCTGGTAGACGCCGTAGAGAAAGACTGCGCCAATGAAGAGGCCGATGACGAGGAGGTTGCCTGTGTTATCGTAAATTTTTGTTCCACAAATCCGCATTCGCGGTCGGTTGCTTTGTGATGGACTCACCCAAAAGGAGCTTCAAAAGACCCTGGAAGGTCTGGGCCAATCCGGAGATTGCGGCAAAGGCGGTGGACAAAAGAGTGTGGATGACAACACCGATGGTGTTAAAGATGTTCTGGAAGATCCCCATGATGATGTTTCCGACTTGGTCGATAACGGAAGGCATTTTGATGGTGGATTTGTGGTTACTTTGAGGTTGTAGTTATCGCTCTAGTATAGATTAGTACGTTGTTTTCGTGGTGTTTTATTCGCGAGTTTGAGTTTGTTTTGTTTGCGGTTTGGAGGAGGAAAGAGGTTTAGAACGGGGATACTTATGCACTCTTTCGCATCGTGTCCAATAGACTGTAGATCAGATGACCTCACAAAGTTTATCTTCTCTTCGTTTGCAACGAATAAAGGAATTGAGGCTGTGCTGTCGTGGAAGGATTTCACCTAGAATTTCAAGGTTCTCAGCGGAAGTGCTGCCTTGAGGGGTATGACGTGGATTTAGAATCAGGCTGACGCCGCATTTTTTCCAGCCACAGCAGAGAACTCAAGTCACCTCCTGAATTGGGAAGTAGTTCATCGAGCCCTCTTCTTTGCGTACAGTTCACACGTCATCATCAATCTAATGCTAGTCCTATATACAAGATCTGTATGACCTTATCTGATGGCTCGCGCAGCTCCTGCTTCCCCGCCAAGACGCGCGTAGTTGGGAACGAAAATACCATGAAGCAACACGTCTGTAGATAAGGCTAGCCTGAAGCTCAATATTTGTGCTCGAAGTAAAGTTCATTTGCTAGGCTACCAGTGCTTTGTTCAGTCCATAATGCCGTCGACTTTCCCCAAGAATTCCCCACCTCCCTTAAGCAACTCGTTGATGTCAACGCCTGTGAGATACCTCTCACTAACACCAACGTTGACTCTGTGGGTCAACAACTCCCTCAACTCGCCCTTCAGCGCACCGAGCTCAGCCTTGGTCATCTCCTTCGCCTCTCGTTCCTTCTTCTTCCTCATACTGCCCTTTCCAGCCTTCTCAAACTCTTCAGAGTCATACTCGACGCCCAGCTCCTCGGCCATCGCTCTCATCTTATCATCACCCTTCTTCTCCTTCGCTAGCGTATAATCCGCAATCTGCTTTGCCAGCTTAACTCTGTCCTTGAGTCTTGCGACCACTCTGCGGTCCAACTCAATAGTGCGAAGGTATCCCTTAGTCTTCTGAACTAAGCGACGCATACTCTTGACTTCCTCTGGGGCACAGATAATGACAGAGGATCCAGTTTGCATAGCACGAGCAGTACGACCAGAGCGATGAACATACATATCAGCTGCGCGCGGGAGATGGTAATGGATAACCAGCTTGACACCAGAGATATCGAGACCACGGGCTGCGACATCGGTAGCGACCATGATAGCGTTTTGATTGGCAGTGAAGCGCTCGATAGAGCGCATACGGGCTTTTTGTGCCATTTGGGAGTGAAGACCGTAAGCCTCGAGGCCGAGGTTCTGGATTAGAGGGAGGATACGCTTGACAGCGTGGATGGAATTCGTGAAGATCAAGGTCTTCTGTTTTGGGTGGTACATCAGGAGGGCGTACATGTAAAGATCCTTCTCGGTAGCTCCACACTCAACAATGCCCTCCTTGAGTCCATCTGCCATGGTCTTGTCGGTGGAGACGTCGACGAGTTTTGGCTCCTTGAAGTTGAGCTTCTTCATGAGGTACTCCATTCCGGTGTCACCGAGACGCCCCTTTCCTGCGAGCTTCATCGATAAATCTCTGGCGAGAGTCGCGGAGAAGACGAGGTTTTGCCTCTCTCCAGTTCTCTCAAGAGCGCCAATAATATCATCGGCCTCCTTAAAGTGTCCCTCTGTCAAGAGCCTATCAGCCTCATCAACAACCAGAATCTTGGCCTTCAATGGCTTAACCATCGAGCTCATGACCTCCCACATGCGACCAGGCGTACCAACGATAATATCGGCCTTCTCCAATTGTCTCTGCTGTTTTTGAATGGCCATCCCCCCAGTAACAGTTGCTATATATGGCGCATCAGTCAATCCCTCACAGAGTGCAACCAAATGCTTGGTCAACTGATGTGCCAACTCGCGCGTCGGGGACAGGATCAGGGCAGTGACAGCCCTGTTCTCTGCAGCTGCCTCCACACTCTCTTTCTCTCCCGTCTTAGTCTCCTTCTTTTTTTGCTCCTCAATCCAGTTCTCCACCAATGGAATACCGAAGGCCAGAGTCTTTCCGGAACCGGTTGACGCCTTTCCAATAACATCATGGCCCGCCAAGATCTCTGGAATAGCCTTCTCCTGAATAGTTGTTGGTGTCAAGAATCCGAGCTTGCCCAGCGCCTTCATCATTTCTGACGAGAGGTCCAGGTCCGTCCAAGCAGACAAGTCCACCTCCTCAATTTCTGCATCCTCCTCTAGTGCGGAAAAAATGTTTCCTGCCGACAGTGGAAGGTCCTCGAGCTTCTTTTGTGCTGGCTTCTTCTTCTCCTTCTTTTGTTTCTTGTCCTTCAGCTCTGCAGCCTCCCTCGTCTCCTTTTCCGCCTTCCTTTGTGCCGGAGTTTTCGCAGCCTCTGCCTTCTCTGCCGCCTCTCTTGCCAATGCTCTTTCGAGTTGTGCTGCGGCTCTTCTCTCCTTCTTGGTGCCTCTTGGCTTCTCATCCTCTTCTGTCGGTTCTGTCGCATCTGTCGCAGGAGCATCGGTCATCTCTTTATCGTCACCAAAGCCCTCAAACTCATCCTCCCCATCAGCTGCCTTTATCTTATCCTTGGCAGCGACAAATTTGACAGTGTTTCCTTCTCTGATAACCTCAACATCATCGACCTCCTCCAGTCCAAAGAATCCCTCTGCGTCGTCGAACATTTCTGGCATCTCGACCTCATTCCATGGCAGGGCATCGAGGGCGACTGGAATCTTTCTCACATCCTCTCCCATTCCTGCTGGCGCATATCCTCCGACAATTGTCTCGACCTTTCTCTTTTTCGACGCCTTTGGCGCATTGCCCGGCGCAGCTCTCTTCGCACCATTCTTCGCCGCGGTCTTCTTAACACCTCCGGCGGTTGGCGCACCTTTCCGTGTTGCTATAGTTGCTATAGCCATATTGAAAGAACGAACGAGCTTTGGCTCTGGGTATAAAACAATCGAAAATGTATGAAGTATGAAACTGTGAAAGCCGTTCCTGTAAATAGACCCTTCAAGGCTCTCAAAATTCAGCGGTCGTAGTATTTTCCGTTATCATGATAACGATAGTAGTTCCGCACGGACCAGTCCACGTCTTCAATGCCCTCGAATTTGGAGACCCAGCGCCCGCTGGGTACAGAGTAAACACAAAATGGGAAAGTCGTCAAAAGACAAGAGGGATGCCTACTATAGGTTAGCAAAGGAGCAGGGCTGGAGAGCGAGAAGTGCTTTTAAGTTGTTGCAATTAGATGAGGGTAGGTGGCAGTGCAGTGGTTTGACGGGGCGCATTGCTAATTCGTGGTAGAGTTCGACCTGTTCAAGGATGTTACCCGCGTGGTCGACCTTTGCGCCGCGCCAGGTAGTTGGTCACAAGTGCTTTCTAGAGTCTTGATTAAGGGGGAGAAGTTTGGACGTTCAGCATGGGAGGACAAGCAGGAGACTAAACGCCAGGATATGTTGAGGTTGTTCCCTAGCGAGGTGAACTACGACAGAGAGCCAGAGCCGGGCAAGGTGGAGGAGGCGGAACAGATGGAATCGGCAATGGACATCTCGACGCCAGAGCCAGTTCCTCGGAAAGATGTAAGAATTGTCGCTATCGATCTTCAACCGATGTCACCGTTAGAAGGAATCATATGTCTGCGTGCAGATATTACACATCCAGCAACCGTTCCCTTGATGTTGAGCGCACTCGACCCAGTCTATAAGCCAGGATCAGGAGTGCAGCCAGTAGATCTCGTCATCTGTGATGGCGCGCCAGATGTTACTGGTCTCCACGACCTGGACATTTACGTCCAGTCACAACTGCTCTTCGCAGCACTCAACCTTGCACTTTGCGTGCTCCGCCCAGGCGGGAACTTCGTTGCAAAGATATTCCGTGGCAGGAACGTCGATCTACTCTTTGCACAACTGAAGCTCTTCTTCGAGAAGGTCATCGTTGCTAAACCAAGATCGAGTCGTGCCAGTTCTGTAGAGGCATTCATCGTGTGCTTAAACTTGCAGCCACCACCAGGCTACAGAGCGAGCTTGGAGGAGCCGCTTACCGTGGAGAAGTTGGAGCAGATGCAGACTGAGCACAATGCCGCGGACGGAGCTTCAGCGGACAAGCCAGCGGAGAAGATACTAGAAGCTCCAAAGTACGCGACAACAGTGACGAGAGAAGACGGCGTGATCGAGGTACAGATGAAGCAGAGAGATCCAAACAGATGGATCGCTCCCTTCTTGGCTTGCGGGGACCTTTCTTCATACGACGCGGATGCGACCTATCATCTGCCAAAGGACAGAATAACACTTGATCCTATTGCGCCACCCACAGCACCACCATATAAACGTGCATTGGAGGCGAGAAGAGCTGCTGGAGGAGCCAATGGAAAGACCAAATGATTGCATAGCGCGGCGTTTACAGAGCGAGAACTTAGACACAACGTTGAGATACACATTGCGCAATTTCTAGAGCACCTTATGTTGCACTAACTCACCACCTTCTTGCCGTTCTTGTTCACAATATAATAGCCGTCCTTGCCAGGTTCGAATGTAGTGAAGCCCATCGTCTTCGTATAGAAATCCTTTCCTTTGTCGTCAGCCATGAGCACACACCTTCGCAGGTTCGGCCAGCTTTCCAAATCTTCCTTGGCACATTCCATCAGCCAGGTCCCAAGCCCTTTGCCTTTGCGTTCTAGGAGAACATAGACGTCCGTAAGGTAGGCGATCCGGACTTCATCTGTTATCAGACGAGCCAGTCCTACTTGTGGAAGGTTACTGCGTCCTAAAGAAGCAAGCATCAGAGACTCTAGAACTCGACAAGTAAATAAATTGGTGGTAATATGTTGACGCTTTTTAAGCATGAAAACAGGGTCATACCAGCAAGCTCGGCAGATGAGTCCGGTAGCTTGTACAGTGTATAGGAGCGCGAGTTGGAGAGCATCTTCGTCAAGAGCGGAAGCTCCAGTTCTTTAGCCCAAGGCATCTCATCTGAGGCGAATGCGGCATTGACTGCAGACGGTTGAATGAGGTGGGGCTCAGTGGATATCATATAGGGGCCGCGATACCACGTCTTCGGTGTCGCCATGGTGATGATAGATAGCCTTCTGCGCTAAAGTATTTCCAAAAATACTTCAAACGCCGCTGTAAGATTGATACAACGAGGCGGATCTTCTTCAGGCCGTCAATGAGCATCTTGTAGGTATTTAAATGGAAGCCTGTTGCTAAAATTGAAGGACGTGATTGAAGAATAGGCAGCTTTGAGGTATTGATGCTACGATACTAAGCGACTGTTATCTTTTTAAATATAGCTTGGCGTGTCTTGAAGGAACCACAATAGTATAGTGGTGAAAGATTGCCAAGTCAAATAATTGATGGTCCTACCACTCTCCTCCGCAACAATGAGCCTACAGCTTCCTTGATCCCATCGAGTTCGTTCGTAGCTTCGCCCAGTCCCTTCGTAGCTTCGCCTAATCCTTTTGTAGCTTTGCTCGGTCCATTCGTAGCTTCACCCTGTCCGTTCACAGCTTCGCCCAGCCCAGCCGTGGTATCGCTAACCACCCAATACCTCTCCCTCTTCCACCCATACCAACTTTGTATGCTTACCCGTGTGCATATGCGCTCGTCCTCCCCGTACCGCTTCGAGTGATCCTTGTTCGCGTGCTTCCCTACCTTGTCCCGGCTGATGGTGAGAAAGGGGCAGTAACGACAGCTGAAGCCGTCGACGACTGACAGAATGGGCTGCGGTGGCGAGCCGTTGACTTGCAGCTCAACGTCTCTGTGGTCACGTAGAAAGCGCGCATCACTCCCCGCCAGCGCCAGCGCAAACTCTTTCGCCTCCCTCCTAACGGCCAGCATCTCCATGTGGGACTTACGAAGGTGTTCTCCTATGCCCTTCACTGCCAGGGCATGTCTGCAGCGAGCGCTGCTGCACAGCAGGACGGCAAACTCCTTATTCACCGTGATCAGGTGGCCCACTGATGCCGGCACCTCCACCATATTAAA
>RCNJ01000071.1_pt1 | contig 87987 bp, 78 predicted proteins | sample 2041171 | NCBI WGS metagenome assembly RCNJ01 (sample SAMN09708213, study PRJNA481090) | feces metagenome | biome: feces | host: Pygoscelis adeliae | place: Antarctica: Rookery Lake | collected 2010-03-01 | reverse complement strand
GGCGGTGCAGATTCAGGTTGAGCGATCGGTGACGTAGGCTCCTTTGCGGTGGTTTTCCGCTTCCTGGTCTTCACGGAAGGTGCTGGAGGTGCTGGAGGTGCTGGGACAGGCGGTGTTGCGGAGGGCGAGACAGCAGGCTGTGAAAGGGTGTTGTTCGTGGCTGCTTGCCGAGCAGAGGCACGAGTAGTTCTGGGAGGCATGAGTACTTGTACTTATAGGTCGGCCAGATCCTTTTGCCGCGATCACAAAACGATGGCGAAAGAGGTTTCGAAACAAGATGCGATGATGTTGTGTCAAGACTAGATGCCAAAGGATGAAACACAATTGCCAGTGTGCGGGAAACAAATGCGTTGTGCTAGCGAGGAACAATGGAAGCGAAAGTGGTTATTCACCTGGAGGTACGGCCGAGTAAAGAAGGCGTGGCCTGAGATAAGGCAGCCGTGGGTGTGGAAAATGGGACTTGGTTCTCGTTAGGAATCGAAGGAGCAGAGGTTGTCGTGCACGGCGAAGTCGAGCGTTCCTGTGCCATCGATTACGCCATTAGGCGAGGCACCTGCTGGACAGGCTGTTAAGTTCGGGGTGGTTTGGCTTTAGACGTGGATGTTGCTTGACGTTATTGTCAACCAGTTCATCACAGTGGTTTAGGGCACCGTTCAAGAGAGAGTTGACCGGAGAGTCGTGGCAGAAGTGCTGGCGATGGATGCTCTGTATGGTTATGACAAAAGAGTGGTGCGGGCGCCTCACCCTTGTCCGAGCTTGGCCCGTCTCCCTGCTCCGGTCGGTCACGGCACTTGCGCTGAAATTGCCGCCTCGAGCTCGCCGAAGACCGTTTTCGCCCCAAAACGGATTGTGGCTTGATTTAGGCCGTAACGTCCAATACTTGGGGACTTCAGCCCAAACTTATACTGCTCTTACAGTTTTTAAATGATACCATATCTGCAAGAAATAAGATGAAGCCTCATAGAAATCAGTTTCACTTGCCCTTTCAGTTTAAAATTTAAATCGGAAAGTCGCATCCACTTGCTCATTCCCAAAGCAGTGACATGCTGTAGTAGTTGCTGGGTTGAAGGATTCCAAATCCTTAAACATTCACTGTTTTCCCGGCAAGAGCGTGTAATCAAATAAGTTGCCAACTAGTTAGCACAATTATATAGAGTCCCTCGTGGCGCAATTGGCTAGCGCGTTCGACTGTTAATCGAGAGGTTGGTGGTTCAAGCCCACCCGAGGGAGTTGTGGTTTGTACACGGCGGTAACGGCGGGTACACTTTCACCCTTTCACCCTTTTTATTGTTTTATAGTTGGTTCTGGCCTTATGGAAGGCACCTTCCACCTCGCAGAACGTACGTTCATTTTAAGTATCAGAAGCTGTTAGGAATAGACCCGTTTAGGAGTCAAAAGCTACGTACTCGTACATTTACGCACCCTCATAATGCTCGAGCCCCTTCAACGGCGGTGGCCATCCTCCAGCGTCGGCCAAGTCTGAGAGGACTATTGCAGAAACCGCCGCGGATCGTGCTTGATCCACGGATAAGTAGTCGGCACGACCTCCACGCAACCAGCGTCTTGGAGGTCGTGCCGACTACGTATTTCATCTGCAGACAACCAAGGAGCAAGGTCATAGACGCAGAAGAAGGAGCCGTATCTTTACGTCATAAACTACAGTAGCTAGATGACACCCACCTCATAAACATAAATCACAAGTATCAACCACAAGATCAAAACAAAACCGATCAAAATAATGCAAAATAGTTCATTGCTATTCATAAAGCTGACTCGCTATGCTTATCAACCTAAGCTATCAAGCCGTCCCCATAACCTCCTCAATTACGTTCTCGCTAACCTCCCAGCCTCGCTCGCTTCTAAAAGAAAGGACACGCGCAGTGGTATCATCAAAGCAAAGCAATAATACCCTAGAAGGATACTCGCACGACAAAAGGAAAGAAAAGTAAAGTGTTTGTTTGCCAAAGCCGAAATAAATCAGCCATTGAGCTTCGACGCACGAGTGACCGAAGCCATTTAGTAGCGCTGAGTCTGCTGAGCACCAACACCAGCCTGGCCATTGTAGACCGGGTTCTGCTGACCAAGCATAGTACCCTGGGACTGAGTCTTATCATAGACATCGCCCTGGCTACCATATGCGCCAGTGGTCTGGCCATTCTGGAAGTCAGGCTGTCCAGTGACATTGTTGCCGTAGCTACCACCCTGCTGGAGGTCACCAGTGTTGGCGTGGCCACCCTGGCGCTGGTCGTACTGCCCATCATACTGGTTGCCGTACTGGTCGCGCTGGCGGTTGCGGTCGCTACCGTGGTGCTCGCCGCGCAGGCCACCCTCAGTGACGCGGTGCTGCTTGCGGCTGATCTCCTGTGGCTTTGGAAGGCTAGAGGTCTTGCTGGCAGAGCCGATGCTGAAGATTGGCGACTCCCACTTGTTGCCCTTCTGGGCGAGCTCCTTGTACTCGGTGGCCTTGGAGGAGATACCACCTGGAAGCTTGATGGATGGGAAGAGGGACTCCTTCTGGGTTGGTGCGACGTTGACCTTCTTGTCAGCAGCGACCTCCTCAGTCTTGCGCTTCTTCTCGGTAAACTTCTTCTGGGCGGCAGAAGCGTAGCGAGAGTAAATATTCTTGGCCTGGGTTGGGTCGTCCTTGACCTGCTCCTGGGCCTTGTCTGCCTCCTGCTTGATGCCGTAGGCCATGCGGTCAAGCTCCTCGAACTTTTCGCGGATGACCTTCTCGAAAGCCTTCTGGAGAGCTGGGCGGACAACCTTGAGAAGGAGTGGCTTGAAGATACCGAACAACATCTTGTGGTTGGACTGCTTAAGCTTGATGTTGAAGTTCTTGACGTCAACATCGACCTTGTCAACCTTGAAGAAGTTCTGGCGATCCTTTTTGGTGGCAGAGGACATCTTGATCTTAAAGTTCAAGCCACTACCGTAGAGGAGGATGTCGGCAACGCCGATATCAGTGATGGACGGGAATCCCTGCTTCTTTTTGATGTAGTAAGAAACGTCACGCAGGTCGCACTGAACGCCAGAGACAGCGATGCCACCAGAGTACTGCTTCTTGTTCGAGATGCTCTTGCGGCCCCAGCGCATGTAGTTGTCGGTGGTAAACTCGACGGCGTTTGGCATGAGGTTGTCGGACTCGATGATCAAGTTCTCAATAACGCAGTCCATCATCTGGTCCTGATACTCAATGCGTGGAATTGGAACGTATCTGGTGTTCTCGAAGATAGCCGGAAGGATAACCTCGCTAATATCCTTAAGAAGGTGTGGCTTGAAGGTTGGCTTTCCGTGCTCGTCGTTACCAAGGTCGTTGAACATCTTCTGGCAAGAGTCGCCGAACTTTCTGTTCAGCTCATCCTGGTTGAACTGGTCGTTGAGGAACTTGAGCTCATCAACAACGCGATCAGTGTGGTTGCGGTAACGATCGCGAAGGAGGAACTGGCCGTGGTCGTAAATGTCGTTCCACTCATCGGTGGCTCTATCCTCGAGGATGTAGCCCTGCTCCTGCAAGCACTTGCGGACGTATCTGTTGGCCTTCTTGAACCAATCCTTGAGCTCTGGGTCGCGATCGGCGTCCCTGTAGAGCTCGTCGATGGAAGCAAAGAAGTCATCAAGGGAGGTGTAGTTGGCGAAGCGCTCAATCAGCGTCTTGAGATCGCGCTCGGCCTTCTTGAGGTTGCTGTCCGACTCGCGGACACCCTGGACGGAGTCAGAGGCCTCATTGGCGAGGTTGCGGCTGTGTCCAGCGTAGTTTTCAGCAAGATCCAACAGAGTGGTGATGGCCTGGTTGTAATCCTGGTGTCCCTGGATCTCAACAACCATCTTCTTCAATCTCCAGATGGTCTGCTCACGACGCTCCTGTGGCATGTGCGAGTTGAGGAAGTTTTTGGTCTTCAGCTTGCTAGTCTCCTTGACATCACGAGCGTGGTCCTTGGTCTTTGGGTCAACGTTCTGATCGGCACGGTTGCGAAGAGTGTCAATCCCTTGCTTGGCCCCACCAGTTGCATCGACACCAGACTGTCCGGTGCCGCGTCCCTGATCCTGAGCAGCGAGTCTGGTAGCGTCCTGTGGATCGTGAGCGCCACTCGGGTGGGCCTCCTGGGTAGCATTGCCGGCTGCATCATGGAAATCCTGTCTGTGAGCTGGTGCGTTCTTGTTGACGGTTTTTTTGAACTGCTGCTTGAGCTCGTTCCTGTCTGGAGTATCGTGCCAAGTGTTATCATCGGCAGGTCTGTCCATGTTGCGACGCTGCTCCTCAGATGGTGCGATCTTGTTGGCGCTCTTGCCTGCGGCATCGGCAGCCATCTCACGGAAGAGAATGGTGGCATCACTCACTGAAAGTTGTTTGTTAGCTATTGTAATTGTGGGTTTTGAAAGAGAGGGTGGGAGGGGGGCCAAACTTACAAAGCTTGCGAAATTGACCGTTGGAGATGATGAGCGTGCCCAAAGTCTTCAAGCCATCAAGAGCCTCGTTGCCATGCTGCTTCGCCGAGTTTTTGTCGACTGGCGCGCCTGGCACACCTGCGCTGCCGCCATCAACGTTCTGTGTCTGCCACGCAAAGTCCTGGAACAAGTTGTCGGCATTCTTGGTGAGGAGAAGGTACTTTGCCTGCTCGACGACATTGCGGAAATCTTGCACCAAAGCCTGGCCTTCTGCAGAGAGCTTCTTCGATGGGTTGGTCATGAACTTCTTGTTGACGAACGAGTTGAGGGCGACATCGATTTGCGCGTTCGATGGAACCTTGCCGCTCTGGAAAGCTGTACGCGTTTGTGTTAGTGACTGCCATTGGCGATCGTCGCATCTCGAGCTCTTCGCTACTCGCTATGCGAAATGCGAAATGCGAAATGCGAAATCCGACAGAATTGCGAATTGAGCTACGTACCATTGAAGATTCCGTAAACCTGAAGCTTCTGGTTGACATCCTTCTCCTTCTGGTCCTTATTCGTAGGACGGTTGACCTGCTGAGTAGTTGTCATGGTGTCCGGTAGATACGGCTTTGGTGCGGGTGATGGGGTATTAGTTCTCTATTGTGGTTGTTGCGTGTCCGATGATATTATATAGACCAATCTTAATTGAAATCTATGTATGTGGTTCTGATTATGGGTATTGGGTATCTCGCGTAATGGGTATCTTGAAAATTCAAAGTGATGTTGTTGTTGTTGTTGTGGTGGTGGTATGAGTAAGGAAGTGGTAGTGAGGATGGGACATCAGACCGATTTTGAAGGAAACTTGGTTTCCGTGGCAGGCGCACGGAAACTTGATTTGATGCAAGCTCGATTTTCAGACCAGGTGTAACAGGGACGCGACTGAGCACACCAATGGCACCTAATCACACGGTATGGGGCACAATGAAAGCGGCCACACCCACAATAGGCAATAAAACCTGCGACGAAGCCAGTGGAATCACCAAAACAAGAACAAGTAAACAGAAGTCAAATTGGAGCGGCCTGGCCGGGAATGCCAGCTCGTGCTCGGTGCAGGTACCGCCGATTGTACATCATCGCAGTACTGGCCTTTGTCTCTAAACAAGGTATTGGCTCATCACTGGCGGTGGCTGGTACCGAATGCACCCAAGGACGGGCCCTTTTGATTGCCTTTGCCATGGAGCTTTGTAGGTCTCTGAAAGTCTCTGAAAGTCTGTAAGTCTCTGTAAGTCTCTGTAAGTCTCTGTAAGCCTCGGTAAGCCAAGCATTGTTTCACTCGAGCATTGCCGCGGCTAGCAAGGTATGAAGGCGATTCAGGTATAACTCATGACAACTCGATGCACTCAGTGAGGTTAACAACCTTTTTTCGATGGAGTAAATAGAGTCACGATTTCTCCTCTTAGTGCGAAGGCCGCGAAAACTGGAGATCCCAATCTATTAGTGTGCAATTGTGCATTCGTGCGCTCCTCGACTTCTCAGCTATCCACTTGGTCTCTGTCACCACTGTCACTTCAACGTCATGACTGCTTGCGGTCCTTCAAATTCCCTGATGGGGTAGGGATGTTGACGTGGTTACGTCATTTTTAGCGCCCTTGTCAGATGGCAGCATGCTCCACCGATAATTGAGATCGGCCGCCTGCCATCCTGCCCAGACACCTTAACGTCATCAATGTCATCAATGATCAAAAGTTGCGATGATCGTAGACCTGTGAAAAATGTTTGAAAAATGTTTGATAACACGAGCCTCACTCATCTTCTTTTTCACGCTTCATATAAAGTTGGCGTTTGTGGACCAACACAATCAAGGGTGAAAAGCCAGCTCTTGTGCTAAAGTGTTGTGACTTGTTTTGATGGTGTAAGTGGTGGTGTACTGTAAGTGGTGGTCTAAGTGGTGGTGTAAGTGGTGGTCTAAGCTCCTGTCTAAGCTCCTGTCTACCTTCTTCTGAAGCCCATCACATTCTCACATGCGAATTGCCAAATTCCATGGCCCTTGCTGGGCAACGTCATTCTCATTCCACGCAAAGCAAAGCGACCCATTTGAAGTAACGTGACTGTTGTCGGCTTTCCTCGTATGTAAAGCCTTATTATGTTCTAGACTCGGGCGACGAAAGGTGCAAACGACCGGCCTTTGCTTCGAGCTCCGAATACCACACGAGGGGTGAGGTCATGCTGGCTGGGGTGGGGTTGACTGGCGGAAATGGCCTGATTCAGAAACGGGGTGCTGGTGTTGCACAACATTGAAATTGAATGATGAAGGCGTCGTGGACCCTCCATGCCAGCCTCGGGTTTCTAAATACTTACACTCAGGCGCAAATCTGTACAATGCTCACATCGTCCTTTTCAGAGACATCTCAACTAGAGGAGTGACTGGCGAGAGTTTCGACGTATTCATGAATCACCCTACCACTAATTAGGGGAGCAAGCATGGAACATAAAATTCCTAGGCTACCGAGGCTAGTGAAACAGTGGAAGAGTGAAAGAGTGAAAGAGTGAAAGAGTGAAAGAGTGAAAGAGTGAAAGAGTGAAAGGGCAAACAAGCTAGAATCTTGCTATTCTTGCAGCTAGGATTAACTTTCCACAATCAAGCCAGTCGGTTTCTGAGCTTGTGACTTCTGAGGTATCTAGGTATCCACCATCCCAGACAGTCGGCTGTAGAGGACTCTTGTCGGTGAAAAGCTCACGTAGGTTGGAACTAAAGGACATGAAATAGAAATATTGGAAATATTCCAAAACATTGTAACTCATTATTGTCATTGGGAGGATCGGAATACCGTTTGCTGATGCAAAAAAGGCGAATCAAGTCTGAAGTTCAGGTATAGCATGAGTGTCTCCTGATAGTAATTCTGACCATATGTCACTTAAACTTCAATTGATATTGACAAGCCTTTCAGTCTTCTGACATTTGCACTGATGGTTGATGGCAGGCAGCCCACGCGAAAATGTTGAATTCGCAACCTCAGGCAGCAGGCTGTCAATTTCAATTCCGACCTTCGGGCGATAAGGAAAAGAACTCCGAGCCGATAAGGAGCCTTTTTCGTGTCTCGCGCACTACAATCAATCGCGCCCAGCCTTATCTCACGAACACCACTAAACACACCCTCGCCCTCGAACATTTCATTTCAACCATCGTTAGAACTTCCGCCTAAAAGCCGAGAAATCGAAAACTTTCAAGTTTGGAGTCACAATACTACCATCGCGCTGAGTGGCAGCTACTATCCAGCCTCGCGATGTCTTCTCAAGCAAAGCCGCGCAGGCGCAAAGACCCAAAGGTCCAAACGCGCATCGCGTTCGAGCCCGCCTCCTCTTCAGCGCCTGCCGAGGACGCACCATCACCATCGAGAGTAGCTTACGAGAACCCTAGAGGAAATTACGCGGCCTCGAATAAATCCTCGCGCTCAAAATCAACTCAATCGCGTCTGCCTTTCCCCGCCATCTCTCACAATGTGGACGATAGCGACATCGACGATGATGGGATTCCAGCAGGAAAGAAGTTCGCCGTCGTAATTTGCACTACATCCGATTCTCCAGCGTCGTCGCCTGTGAAGTCGGCAAACCCAAAGTCGTCACCGAGCCATAAGTCCTCGTTCATGCCGAGACCGAAGTCAATGTCAAAGCTTAAGCATGTCGGGCGTGTAGACTCATCATCCGACGGCGAGCCGCCTGAGGATGACGAGGTGCCGGTCGGAAAACTTAAAAAGATGCCAGAGTCTGTCATGGGTGGCAGGTACAAGCCGAGCTTCTTGACAGACAGTGACGAGGAGCCACTTGAGAGACCGCCACAAGCCGCCGTTGTCGATGGACGTGTTATCATCCCAGGCGAGGCCACCCCAAGCCCGAGTCCGGAGCCAGGAGACGTATGCCGGGCCAAAAGAAAGTACACATACTCCAAAAGTTACATCAAGGCTGATCAGCTTGGACGTGTGCGCGATACGGAGCAGTTGAAGCCAGGAGGGCATGGAAGAGCTGGGACTCGGGAGAAGACGAAGAAAACGGATGAGAAGGAGAAAGGAAAAAAGCCAACTTCGGCAGCGGAGCCATTAGAGAAGGATGGAAAGAAGAGTAAGGAGTCGACAAAAGCGGAGACTCTTGTCATTTCTTCCGACAGCGATGTGAGCGAGGATGATAGCGACGGCGAGCCAATAGCAGCCAGCACTTGCAAGGCAGAGGAGCCAGCTGCTCCACCACAACCGGATCCAGCAGAGGACTCGTACGACTCTGAGCCAGCAGAATACCTCCTCCCACACCAGGCTAAGAAAGCGCAGGGCAAGCTAGCGAAGAACATCGTAATCGCGCCGAAGGACACTCCAGTGGATAATGATGATGACGGTGGTGTGCCATTGATTGCCGTCCCAGCAGCAGCGAGGAGAAGACGCATCTCGCCTCCACCTCTATCGTCCGATGAGGATGAAGATGACGATGACAGGCCAACCGCACCAACTCCAGCCAGGCAGAAGCGTGTTCCCTCCTTAACCAAGGAGACGAGTCCTTCGCCACCCAAAGCAGCAAAGAGAAAGCGTGTCCGTTCACCAACTCAATCGTCGACTTCGTCGGATGATGACGACTCGCCTGTCGCCCCGACACCAGCCAATAAGAGGAGAAAGATCACTGTGATCGACTCTGATGATGAGGAGGATGCAGATGTCGAGATGGTTGAGCTCGGCGACGATGTAGATAAGGCTGGCAGCGAGGCCGACAGTCTCTTCGGTGACAAAAAGTCTCCTAGGAGGCTAGCCAACGAGAAGAAAACGGCTGATGCCGAGGCCAAGGCTAAGAAGCAAGCGAAAGCAGACATGAAGGGAAAAAACAACGCCAAGACGTACGTTAAACACCGTCTCGTTGTTCCAAAGAAGAACGGTCACCGCACCCCAGCCGAAAAGGCCAAAGAGCTCATGCTGCGTCGTCGTGCCGGAGAGAAAATCCTCCAAGTCACTGACACCGAATCATCATCCGAGGAAGAGCAAAGGGGCATGTACGACACCAATTCCGAAGATGAGGTGCTCAGCCACTTCGCCGACGAGTCCGAGGAGGAGAACCAGGAGCAGATCCGCCGGAGCGTCATGAACAAGAATAAGAATAAGCACAAGAACGACTCTGATGACGACGACTTTATTGTTGAAGATGATGAGGTGCCGCTGGGTGTCCCGGATATGGGGCTCCATAGTATTCCGTTGGAGTTTACGCATCAGGCGCATAAGCCGATGAAGGAGCATTTTAAGGATGTGATTGAGTGGATGATTAAGCGCCGTATCAACCCCTCTTTCGATCGCAAAGATCCCATCTATGTGCAGGCATTCAACAAGCTCAATGATGATCCGACTGGACTTGTTAACTCGAAGCTCGTCTCTTCAATCTGGAATGCGAAGTTTGTCAGAGCGCTTAAGACGCGTCCGGAATACCAGGAGGAATCCACACGTGCTGAAGGCAAGAAGTGTAGTGCTTGTGGTCGTGGGAAGGATAGTGTTAGCTGGGTGGTCACGCTCAAGGGAAAGCCATACAACAAAGACACGCTCGACCTTGTCGACCAGAGCGACGCGGAAGACGACGATGAAGATTCATCAGACAGCGGCGCATCCGGCCACAGCGACTCCTCCGGCAGTACCATCGACTCCAAGGGCAACGTGCTCCCCAGCGCCAAGAAGAGGTGGTACATGGGTCAAACTTGCCACGCAAATGCAATGGCTGCCCATGGTTTGATCCACTGGAAACACTTCCTGGACGACTGGGTCCTGGATGCGTTGCACGCTGGACACTATCTTGACCCGGAGAAACTGGCGGAGAGGTTGGCGATGACGCAGAAGAAACTGAATCAGTTGGCGGAGGATATTACAGATGAGTGGACGAGGAGGAAGGAGATAAAGAAGTTGTATGAGGAGTTTAAGAAGAGGATTAGTGAGGCGAGGAATATGGAGACGACGAGGTGGGGGAGGAAGTAAGGGGCCGATTGAGCGTGATGCGTGTGTTAAGAGAGAGAGGGGGGATGAGGGGAGAGAGATGAGACTGATGGATGGCGTTCTAGGTGCAAACAAGCATTTCCATTCTTTGAGATGGCAACTTTCCGTCGTTTGTTGATCACAGCTTTGCTTTGCTTTACCAAGATACCTAGCTCTGCACGAGCCCTGCAACGGCTCCTGCTTTTGCAATTCTGCTTTCCGCGACTTCGAATAGCGGATACTTTAGGGCCCAAGGGAGGGCCATTCCAATCAAAGTTCGGTGAATTTCGTGCTGAATGCTTATTAAGGTGTGGATCCGTTAGTGTCAGGATACGAGATGGAAGATGCTGATACCACGTGGTCACAACATGGAGAATTCCTGGTTAAAGGGGTCAACTTGTCTATTGATGATGGATGAATACGATTTGGAAGGAGGAGCACAATCGCGTCGACGTCTACCGTGTTATAATAAGCTTGTATTGCTCCAACAGAGAAGCAGCTAATTGTCGAACAAGCAGCTACATGCAACGCAAAGGGCACAGTATAGTATCGAACTCAATCATTCCACATGTACGGGTGAAAATATGTTCGATAGTGCAAATGGATGTATGCAAGCTTTTATAAAGTCTTCAAATGTCGCTTTACAGGTTGAACAAACCGCCATGTATGTCGCATACACATTTGGGGCGGGCTGCTGTATTCCAATATAGTCAGGCTGGAAAAAAGGCAGCGACAGAAGGTCGACTGACATTTTACCGTGAGTAGCGTAGTTGTGGTCCCCACCAAGGCTCGCTCCAAGATGCAAATAGTAGGCCTACCCAGCGCTGGAGATAGGTGCTACTTTGCGATCTTCGGAGGCACACACAGTTGGGGTCCAAGTCAGGTAGAGTGCCTTCGTCTCGAGATTCACCTGGGCGCCTGGGGTAAGGTTTAAATGTTTGTAATGTTGCCAGCGGCATGCTGGAATGTGGTGAGCTGGCGCCGTGGGAACCTGTACCGGACAGAGATCTCCGAAAAGCAACACCGGAAGCTGGATACTAGTTGCGTGCAAGAGCAGCTTCAAACAAGACTCTTCCCTCTGAAGTTATTTCGTATCTCGAAATAGACCAAGCTGTTTGAAAGTGTCAATACGAAAGTACACCACCAGTTCTCGCCCAATTTTGGGAGGTGCTTGGGATTTGAGCGGGTGATAGTAATATGATAATCTCACAAACTGGTACTCAAAACTTGATGGAGGCAACTTGCCTATTGATGATGGGTAATTAGAGTCGGAGAAGAACGGCAACCGTGATGGTGGTGTGCCCTCGCCTAACTCGGGCTCAACTGTTTCTCCAGTATATAGCTACTTAGGTACAAGGGAGTGGCTTCCGAACGACTCAAATCCTAACAGAGTTGGCTATTTGATTGCTGCTTGTCGTCGTCGCCGTGCACTGCTTCTACTAAGACCAACTTCAAGCAGTGCTACACTCTTAAATTGAACCTTTTTGTTTGGGACTCAATGTCACTCAAAAGAGGGCTATTTTGGTACCTTTACCACAAGAAAATAGGAGCTGGAGTGGGTTCAGTTACTCGATTTGAGGTGTGGACGTCGCAATTAGGCACAAAGGACCTGCCATGACTACGTGTCCCGAAGTGCTTCGGTTGTGTGAGGTTGAGAACAATACTAAGGTCAAACAATATTAAGCGCGCGGACCAGGATCTCGGGATCAACCCCGACGTCTTGCCAGAATATCTCGCACCACGTCAAGCGCCACGAGTGAGAACTCCGGGTCTCCTCAGGGTTCCGCATAAGGAACCTCAACCAAAACGGTACTGCGTTCGGAGTAACCGCGGTTGCCTTGGCTGGCAAAGCGCATCGCGGTTTTTAATTACGGCAACGACCTGCGTATGCATCTGCAAAAGGAGCCATCGACGACCTCTCCCCTCTCTCACGCGACTTTCCTTGCCACACTCATATTCTTCCCCTTGTCCTCGCACTGCACTATCATCTCGCATTGCCATATACGGCCACCTTCTCAAGAACAATCCTAAGCTCGCATGCCTTTATGACGCTTGGGCGTCAAGATGAGCGCTCCATGTCTCGTTCGCAGTTCCATAACTCAACGCCCTTACTCCGAGCTTCACCATGTTTATCATCTCTCTCTATCTCTGCTTCTCCATCCTCGTTGCTCACGCTGCTCGTAGTCTCCTGTTCGAGAAGCAAGTCGATGCCTGAGCTCCGTCTAGAGTCCTGAACTGTCGCCGTCTGCGTCTCCAACTCTCTCGCACACCAAAAACAAATCAAGCATTAACGCGCGCTCCTCTGTACACATCTTGGGGCACCGTCGAACTAGCTACCAGCGACCAGACTCCAACCTCCGAGCTAAACCGCGAAACTCCGCACGCATACCCACCCGTAGTCAGCTCTTCCTCCTTGTCTACGTGAATCCCATTGCACGCCGTCATTACGATGCAGCCTTCAACCACAACATGGCACATCGGCCTCCTCCCAGCTGAGCAGAAATACCTCTTTGACGTCCCGTTCCTCTCACCCTTCAGCTTTTTCAAAGTCTCCTCGCCTCAGGAGCCAGCCGACGAAGCACCGTACATACCAACAACAACCCGCAGACCAACAAAGCCAAGATGGAAGGAGTACGAGGCGAGGTTGTGATTCATGGATGCTAGGACGTTGCTGGATAGAGAGTGTGACAGGGGTCGTTGATGGCGAGGATTATGGACAGTTGATAGTTGTCAGGGCATGTCGTCGACGAGGTGAAAATAGCAAAGCGCCAGGGAATTAAACCCTGGGCCTTCCACAGTTCAGCACATAATGCAAAGCAAACGCTCTACCAAAGAGCTACAGCTCATTTATGATTGGCTGAGCCGAATAGTTTATTTGTTGCGATTTATGCACTTTGGAGGCAGACCACTTGGTGGAGCAGCACGTCATTGTATCCATCTCTAGAACTTCACCAATACTGCCCTCAGATCTAATTCACATGTTGTCCAATCCTGCAAAGTAAATATGGTATGTTTGTCGTACTCAGCTCTCAGCCCTCCTAAAGCTCAGCTTAAACCGTGGCTTCTTGCGCATCTATTTCACGGGCCGTTCCCAAAATCAAGTTCATTGTGTTCAACCCAACACCTCCTCATGACAAGAAGTTGAGCAGGTGAATAAAATGACTTCAAAAATTGACGCAAAAACTCTGATTGCAATATATGGCAGAATGAGAATAATCAGAGGGTTGCCGGAAGTCATATTGTCGTGGTGGAATTTAGTCTTAAGTGAAAACCAATTCAAATCTCGGCGAGCTTGTTTTTATGACTTTCTCAAATAGGTTGGGCCGGAATGGCAAAGGACAATCAAATCCAAGAAATTGATCTCAGTATACTTGTATATTCAATGAAATGGCCGAGCACAGAATTAATTTGGTTTGAAGTTGATTGTGGGTTTTGAGTCCCCTTTTATGATTTTATCCCAAAATCTCGTGTTATGGGGAGTGGCACCTCGAACAACAACGGCATGGCCGGCTCTCAGTGGCGGCCTTCAAACTTCACCGAACAAGGATAAGTCGAGGGCATAAACACTTCAATCGCATTGCAAACATTCACCCAAAAATTAGTAATAAACCAATTGCATAGATACTCGGGTAAAAACTGCACCTATTCTAGGACCAAGAAGTTGCCAACATTTTTAGTCCCTTTAACCATTTCCATCACGCCGTATTCTGATCACACATTCCAGCACTCCATTTTCGCCCCGCCCTCCAACAAGTCACCACACCTACCTTTCCTTCCTACGACCAAAAAAAATATGCCTACCAACTACCCTGCCGGACCGTCCAAGCTGCCATCAAAGCAAGACTCGGGTGAATTTACCGACTCCGAAGACGAAGGTATCCCACTCTCCGACATCCGGGAAGCGGAATTCAGTCGGCTGTCGCATGACCAAGCACCCATTCTGCATTCTGAACCATCGTCCGCTCGACCCTTAAAACTTTCAGCATTTTCATGGCCGTGGAGATGGGACAGGAGGAAAAGGAAGCAACCGCAGACTTACCTCCCCGTTGGTGAGGATGAGGCGCAATCCTTGGCTGCTCAGCGGGTGACCACCAGTAAGGGGGAGAGAAAGAGGTGTAGCTGTCAGAAAGTGGGGTGGGTGATTATGTAAGTGATATTTTATGTTTTTATAGGTAGAGGAAGATGGGGAAAGGGAAACTGACGTGCATAGTGTTGTGCTTCTGATAGCTTGTCTTGGTGTGTTGATCGCGGCGTCTGTGACGGGTTATATTCCAAATCCTCTTTCGAAGGAGGGTGGCGATGGACAGAGCGGGGACAAGGGGGGTGGAAATTGAGCTGAGGATAAGGGGTGTGAGGAGTCGAGGGAGTTAGGTGCAGCGTTAAATGATGCTCCGAGTTAATGCGATCGAGAGAAGGAAGAGAAGGAAGAGAAGAATCAAAGGGAAAGGGGGAGGAGACCAGCCGGCTGCCAGGTTGCAGCCCCGACATGCAACAGCCGCGTACTTCTGGCGATACTCTTGCGAGGCGTATTGGGGAGTTGTGTGGTTGACGAAAGTCTGCGTGGCAGATGCTCAATGACGTCGCCCCTCGACGTGCATCGGTCGGCGCGCGTACGGATTGAATCGTCAACCAGTTACGGTAACCTCTCTCTACATGTACGCAGAGATTTGGCGTTACCACCATACCTTTAGCAACGTGTAGTCAGTAGTCATGTCTCGCAGAAAACTAGTTGGCAGTTTTCCATATAAGCGTGTCTGGTGCGAAGGCGGTATTGCTCCGCCAGAGACAACGCTTTCCTCCGCCTCTCCCTTCACCATGTGTTCTACCCGATGGATGAATCCCAACATCGTGTGTAGTTTTAGTCCCACACAGAAAATACTCTCACTTGTTCCAGTCTCTTTGGAGTATTATTGGGATACACCGATCATCGCTTATAGATATGTTCCTAGTCTACCCGCTGTATTACGCCATCAAGCATGCATGAACCAAACTAAAAATTCCGTCGCGAACCCTAAACTCACCCTAAGAATTCTGATATAATGCTAACCATCCACCCCAAACCTAATACCCCTCATCACTATCCTCCTCATCCCCCTCATAATCCCTATACCGCCTACTCCTCAAATCCCCCTCCAGTCCTCCCTCCCTCTCCTCTTCAACATCCACGTACCCACCACCACCAACCAAGCTCAACGCAACGGGCAAAAAGATAAGCGCATGACTCGCCGCAAAAACAACCAGGGCCAGCCAAATCCTGAAGTAATAAATCTCGAAGATCTTGCTCCTTGTGAACGCCAACACCGAAACGCCCAACAACTTCGTAATCGTAATCCCACTGAAAACTGATCCGCCGACATTAACCAGCGCAGTCCAGGCACGGGCGTCACGCCCAGAGTAAGTTGTGGCTACGCGGGACAAGAGGCTGAAGGAGGGGTAGGTGTATGCTCTGGCGATATGTGCACAGAATTCAACACCGATGCCGATGCAAATTATCAAATTGACAAGTGATACGGCGTTGAGGGAGACGTTGAAGAGGGCCATGGTGCCGATGATGTCTGTTACTATCATACCGACTGTCATTGTAACCACTAATCCCGTTCTGAGCGAGCCGAGGAGGGCGGTGGTTATGAGGAAGATGATTGCCAAGGCAGTAAGGAGGAGTGTTGTGGTCAGGCTGACGATGGTGAGGTATTGGTCGAAGAAGACGTAGAAGACTGAGTATGGGAAGACTTCCAAACCAGTCTTCTGCGACATGTCATCTGCGATCCTCCTGGCATTGCTGTACGCAGCGATGAACTCATCCTGGCTTCTCAGCGGTGTATGGCTCGTCCTGAAGTGGCTAGCCCAGATCATCTCATCCTCGATGAAAAGCGCATTCCCATAAGCAGCCTTGCCACCAAGAGGACACTCGTCCGTGATCGGTGAGTTGATCCACCTGTCGAGATAGTACAGGAACTCTTCGCCTTCAGGCATGCCGTGAAGCGTGATGTTCCATGCTGGATCTCTGTCCTCGAAACATGGCTTATCGCCATTCATGCAGCATTCCTGCTCAGGATTGAGCCAACGGAAGTAGTCGTCGATCCAGGAGGCGGCTGGTGCGGCAATGTATGATACGTTCGGACGCTTGCGCTCCATCTCGAGAATGTTCGTGAGAGAGTATGTATCGCAAGTCGTGAAGCGAGAGCAGATTTCTTGCTGAACCCCGCGCTGGGTAGCGTTCGTGTTCCTCGTGACGAAGTAGACTGGTGGTCCAGCTTCAAAATAGTCGTAGAGATCGTTAAAGTATTGAACTAGATAAGAGTCGCTTGGGATTGCCACTCTCTGATCCAGCCCAAGCTTCACCTCTGGAAAGAGCGAAACACCAGCGGTGAAAATTCCGAGGAAGATAACCACAACTGCCACTTTCATCTTGCGACCAAGCAACATCGGGGCATAGGTCTTGCGAATAAACTTCCGCAATGTGCTCTCGTCCTGCACAGCGCCGTCGAAATAACGAGCACTGTTACGGGTCAATGAACGTCCAAGTTGGCTTTGAGCACCCTTCACTTTGACGCAAGGGAAACAGTCAGCCCTATGGTCCTCGACACGGCGTTGGTTCAGCGCAAGCACAGAAATGAACATGGTGATCTGAAGAATCGCGTTAATGAAGATGGCACCAGCTGCGTAAATGGCGAAATTGCGGACAGCAGGCATACCAACGAAGGCGCCCATGGAGAAGGCGATCGTCTCTGTAAGTGCTGCGAGGAGGATAGATGGTCCCATGCGGCCAAGTGCCTTCGCAACACGGTCCTCGACGTATTCGTCTGGGTGACTCATATTCACTCTCTCAAACTCGTGAACGATGAGGAAGATGTTGTCCACGCCGACAGCGAGGACAATGAAGGGAATGACTTCCGCAATAATCAGTGTCACCTTAACACCCATGGCGCTGAACAAACCCACGGATGCCGAGATAGACATTAGAACAATGATGATTCCGACGGCACCAAGCATGAACTTCGACTCTACAAAGGCGGAGGCAGGGTTGTGAGTAAGCGACCTGAATGATAGGGCGGCGGAGCCAAGTGCCAAACTGGCATAGAAGAACATGACGATGTAACTAATAACCACGATCTTTGCATCTGTGTTCGTAGACTTGTTGAGCTCAGCTTCAAGACTTATCTCGGTCGAGAACGACAAGCGGAGACCATGCTGCTTCGCGTCCTTCTGCAAGTCAAGGAAAAATGACCTCAATGTCGTCTCCCAGTCCATCGCACGCTCCACCTCTGTACTCCCCTCGGCATAGTTGTTCACAACCCAGGTAGCGATCAGAGCAGTCGAGTCAGCAACGTCACCGGACTCTTCCCATCCGCCCAGAAGCATGTTGGGAGAGAGTGGCTGTCCAGACGCTGGTCGACACTCAACCGGCGACTTGGCACAGTTACGAAGATAATCAGCCCAGTTCTTGTCGAGGAGATCAACGTCGCCGCCCCAATAACCGGTTAGAGATTGCACCGCGCAAGCTTTGCCAGTCGGCTTGAAACATAGATCATCCAGAGTTTTGCCATATTTAGGGCCAGTAAGTTTGCTGACGCTGTCTTCAACGTCAAACCACCACTTCAGAGTGTCGTAACTCAAGACAGGGCCAGGACCATCTGGATGAGTGTCGTTGACCAAGAAAACTTGTTCGGCACGGTAGAATGGCCCAAAGTTATCGTCAAAGAACTGTTTCTCTTCAGCTGCCGCCGAAGCTGGACTGACCCATAATCTTTCGGGAGACCTTTCAATGGCAAACTTTGACCATCCCGCACTCATCAATCCAACAACAAGGATGCTGCAACAGATTGTGATGCCCGGAAATGAAGCGGCGAAATAGCCAAGCTTCGTAAACGCAGACACAATAAGATTGTTTAGAGGATACTGACGATGCGGGTGGGTGTAGTATGCACCATCGCTCATCATGTCTTCTTCTTCTTCGTCATCGCTAGCCGAGTTATCATGAAGCAGCTGCATTCTTTGCTGGCGCTTCTTGATATGCTTGGCCCAGGCGATGTGCCCGACAACAGCAGTGACAGTCAGAAAGATGAAAAGACTGTAAGTAACGATGGCGGCAAAACTAAGGCATGGAAGCAGTCCAACATGGCACTCCTTCTTCAAGCCAACCTCTTCCATCTTAGGGCAAACAGCAGGACAGTCGACGCATGCACACCTGAAAGCCTCATCCTCGTCGTTGCAAGCCTTCGGCTTCATGGGCAAGGTTTCCATGTTCGGCTCCGTATAGTTGCCCTCAGCCGGGTAATTGATCTGAAAGGGACTTCCGAGGAACTTCTCGTCGCCCAAGAACTTGAGGAAAGCATGGTAGTCCTTTGCACCTCCTCCAATAAAGTCCATAGCATTGGTGTTCGAGGCGCCGAACTTCACATCTTTGCAGCTGTCATAAAATCCAGACCCATACTGTTCGGAAATAAGCTGGTCCAGCTCAACCACAATCTCCTTATCCCCCTTCTGTTGTGTCTTGGTCACATTGATAAAAAGACTCTGATCCGGACTGCAAGTGAAAGTGCAGAACAGATTGAAGAAGTTCTCTTTGCACGCTGGACAAGCGCTTATAATCGGCTGTGCCTTCTTAAGGTTGCTCTCCAGTGCATCGATCTGTTTGCCCTCGCAGCAAACATTGCCCTCACTCCATTTTGGTCCGCAAAGCTCTACCAAATGTTTTCTCGTCTCTGGCGATGGGGCTTCTGCGAGTCCGTTGTCCGGACATGGCAGTTCTGGTCCGAAGAAGCTCTTCTTGCCACAGGTGCCGCGGATTGCACATCTGCCTGCCTCATGAATTGGAGTATATGGCTCAGCAAAGACGGCGCTTACGGCGACAATGCTAGCAAGGAGTTGGAGACGCCGGCGTGTCATGGCGATGAGTATGCCGAACGGCGACGGAAGTGACGATTAAGTCGCGCAGTGCCCTTTCGGAAGCGCTGATAGAGATCGTTGAAGATGTGCTGAAGATGTACTTATTTCGAAACCCACCTCCGAATGTAACCACAATGACAGTGATATAGACGATGGTATCGCTCGATTATGGTTTGGTGGTGTTGTTGTTGCCGTTTGTTGTGGACGCACAATTCTATGTTCCTGTTGAGCGGCTGGTGCTGGCGTAACAGGCACCCTGCTGTCTGAAACCCGGAGTCAGTGGAGCACCTGCAGGGTCCTCTGGCTTGGCATAAAGTCTTGGCGAATGTGCGTGTGCGTCATGGTCCAACGACGAAGAGACAGCCATGGCTCTACTCTAGGAGGTCAACGATCAAGGACTGCTTCATGGTAAATATGGCCAAATCTAACTGCAACAAACTGTGTGCAAGCGGCCGTTCAAGGGCTATTTTGAACCAGTCAGATATATGGCCCAGGTTTTATAAGGTCAAGCCCACCGCTTATTGTGGCATCATAACCACAACCAATCCAAGCATCTACACGTTTCATACTGCAGCAGAACCAGTTAAGACACTAGCAATGCTCGTACATATGTAATGAGAGAGTCACGGAGTCTAGGCTCTCTGGGAGAGGGATATATTCATCCGTCGTGTCACAAGACCGAGCAGATGTGAGACAACAATCGCGGGGAAGCTGCGCTGATTCATCATTACAGGTGGCGAGCCGTTAGCTACCTCTAATACAAACCTCGTGTTCCTCCAATGGGCACCGTTTTGATACTCCTTTGAGAGGTCCGCGTCTTGGACAACATGCTTGTGCAGAGTAATAGGTCGTGTATACTTCGCTACTGCAGATCAGGGCCGCGTTTGATAGTATGACATCCACCTTAAATGTTCGCATTACTTCATTTGGATTATTGAAGCATTCTAAAAAACATTCTAAAAAGCATTCTGGAAAGCATTCTGGAAAGCATTCTGGATTCTGGAATATATAAGATCTCCTTCCCTCCATACCATTTTCATATAATCAATCATCAAAGAAACATACCTTCTAAAAACTAAACCGAACTCATCCACAGCAAAAACAATCAAACCAAGTCAACAGAAACACCATAGCCGCATGAGAACTTGGCCACAATGCCAGACATCCTTTACACAAACGGCATGGAAAACGTCGAAGACACCTTCACCAAAGACAGCGGCTCAGGAACGCATACAGCCGGTGCAGCGACTGACAAGGGAGCTACCACAAACACCAGCAAGGAGACGCCGTCCACTACTGTGATGCGGACTCAGAGCCACCAGGAGAGGTTTGGTGATCAGTATCGCCCAGTATGTTATCTCCCTCGCTGTGGCGTGACTCGGATGGGAAGCTAATGATGAAATAGCAAGGATTTTTTGCCAAGATGTTTAACAAGGCAGTGAGCGGAAGCAAGACTAGTGGCAACGCAAAAAACAGCGGAACTGGCTAAAATGAGAGATAAGCGATTGGGATTACTGATATGATCAGCGGATAAGAAATGTAGTAGCAGATCCATTTGTTGCGTTTCCGATGCAATCTGAGTCTCGTGATGTTCCGTCGACACGAGCTAGGCATCGCAATTTGTAACATAATCGTACAAGTTGTGCTAAATTTTCAATTTCCGTAAAAACAAGCGCTGTACGGCTCCTCTGGGTGGTTATTTTTCGCTGGGCCAATAGTTTAATAAATCGAGCCTTCAACATCAATCTGCTTTCAAGTTGCGTTCTCGAGCGAGCCGGATCCCTGAAAGTGCTTTAACAATCTATCGCATTCATGAGACTTAAACCGTCGCACGGTCTACTGTTCGTCTATTATGGCAATATTTACAATCCCTTTTTATCGATCCCACCCGCTTATTTCTTTGGCTCCTCCTTTGGCTCTGGTTTTGGCGTTGGTAGCTTCATCGACGCTGGAGTGCGGTCAATACCCTCTCCAACTGGCTCCCAGGCAGCGCTTCCACCCTCAAAGTTTCTGAACGCCTGGGTAAGCTCGAGCGGCTCAACAACAATGCGCTTCTTCTCCTCGTCGTATCTAAGCTCGGTGTAGCCCGTCAATGGGAAATCCTTTCTCAATGGGTGTCCGTCGAAACCATAGTCGGTCATGATACGGCGGAGATCTGGGTGGCCAACAAAGAAGACACCGAAGAGGTCGTAGACTTCGCGCTCGTACCAGTTGGCGCCGTCGTAGAGGGATGTGATGGATGGAATTGGCTGCGCCTCGTCGGCGTAGGTCTTGATTCTTATCCTGGAGTTGTGGCGCACGGAGAGCATGTTGTAGACAACCTCGAATCTCTGATCGCGCGATGGGAAGTCGACAGCGGTAATATCAGACACTGTGGTGAACTCAGCGGCAGTGTGGTTCCTGATGGATAGTTAGTGACCCCTTCTTGTCAAACCAACCGATTGAGCGTCAGAGGGTAGGCCGTGAGCGTACTTGAGCCATGTGAAAACTGGGATGACACCAGATGGCGGAATGTAGATGGTGAGCTCGTCCTTCCAGACACTGTACTGCTGGACGTATTTTGGGAGGCAAGACAAGACATAGGCTCCGTATTTGTGCATAGCCTCAGATCTGGAGGCGTATTTGTCGGCCGGATTCTCGATGTCGCGGTGAAGCGGCTCCATAGCTGTATTTAGTTAGTGTATAGTCCATTATTTTGATTAGCCCATGGTGTTGGCTGTTCGTACGTACGAGGGCGCTTCGCAAACCTCATGTTTGGCACATCGCTGCCAGCGGCGAGGTTGATGGAGCGGATTCCAGCTGGAGCAAGGAACCCCTTGCTGGCCTGCCTTGCGGCGGATGCCAATGGGCGGCTGAGTCTCATAGACATTGTGATTGTATGGTGTTGAGGCTGGTCGCGCAGGCAATCCGGAGCTTATACTATCGTCTTTCTCCACAATCTCATTGGAGCATCATCGTCAATCTGATGGCGGAAGCCTGAATCATGTGACCTGGACGGCGGAGCTGGACCCCGGCGGAAGTGGGTGACACAATTTGCCGAGATTTAGCGTTGTCTGATCCTGAGAAGGCGCGTTCGCAACTTCCAAGAGACCACTGCAGCCACCAAAACCTACGAGCGTCTTGCTGGAACGACCGCGTCTTCCTTTAGCAACAACACCATACACTTTCATAGAATAACGATTTCCTTCCACGACTTTCATCTTTCATCGACGCCTACCGCAGCCGTCGCCCTCTAAAACGGCATAATACGCCTGCTGTCGGTCAACGACGTTACCACTTTCCCACAGCATCCTCACACCTCGATTCGCCGTCACCAACGAGAATCATACACATTTGCCCACCATGGCATCCTCAAGTAAATACACGCAGCCGGACAGCTTCATGGACGAAGAGGACCTCGCCTGGTACGCTTTCACCCCGTAGCCTCGCAGACGACGCCTTAGAGGGATTGTGCACTGACGTACCTTCAGCCCATTATGTATTGAGGAGTTTGATCTTGCAGATCGCGGCTTCAGGCCTTGTCCTTGCGGATATCAGGTATGTAGTTCATCGCGACCCTTAGTCCAGACGACGCGACGCAATGTGGCCATTTAGAGCGGTGTGTACTAACAGAGCCAAGATCTGCCAGTTCTGCTACAACAACATCAAGAATAACATGAACGGATTGTGCCCAGCATGCAGAAGACCATACAACGATGAGACCGTAGAATGGAAGGTTGTCACACAAGAAGAGTACGCCGCACCTTACTTAACTCCGCGACCTAGGTTGCGGACGCGCTAACATGTGTTTCTTAGGATTGCCGCGTTTAAGTTAGCTGCCCAACGCAACGCGAAGAAGAAGGCCGAACAACGCAAGAAGGAGGCCCAGACACGCGAGGCCGAGAGTCAAAACAGAAAGCATCTTGCTGGACTCCGCGTTGTTCAGAAAAACCTCGTTTATGTCGTTGGACTCAGCCCTGGTATCCCAGAAGCGGATCTCTTGAAGACTCTTAGAGGCGACAAATATTTTGGCCAGTACGGGCCGATCGTCAAGATTGTCGTCAGCAAGGGCAAGCATGGCGAGACACCTAGTAGTAACGGCTCGCTCGGAGTTTATGTTACCTTTGCAAGCGCGCATGATGCCGAGAAGTGTATCAAGGCGGTCAACAACTCCACCAACGGCGATAGGGTTCTGCGTGCTCAGCTTGGCACCACCAAATACTGCTCGGCCTACCTCCGCAATGAGGTCTGCACCAACAAGTCCTGCATGTTCTTGCACGAGCCAGGAGATAATGACGACAGTTATTCGCGTCAAGACTTGTCCACGATCAACAGTGTCAACACCCAGCGTCCTCTTCAGTACGGCACCTCGTCGCTTTCTTCAACCGTGCATGCTGCCAGACAGGAGGCACACGCCCAGGCGCCAATCGCACAGGCTCAGCCAGTTGCAGCAGCAACGCAACCGATGACTTGCACAATGAGCACCCACGGATCTGATGGTGGAGCTGGTCCGGCTTTGCCTACCACTGCTAATTGGGCTAAGAGTGGCCAGCAACAGTCGAGCAGAAGGCATAGTGCAGCAACCAGTGTGGCGTCGAGTCCGGCAGTGTCTACGTCATTACCAGCGCCAGCTCCTTCTGAAGGCAATGGCTCTGAGGACAACGAGAGCGATGATGGCCAAGCGAGCTCGGTAGCTGAGACTACTCCAGTGCCAAAGACGCCAAAACCGCCAGTGGATCCAATCCTAGATCAGGTTCTGAGTGCCATCAGCAGACTCTCAACGTTCAAAGCCTCGAAAAAAGAAAGCCAAGTGACCTACTTGCCTTTGTGGGACGACCAAGGAGGGCTTAAGAGGAGACGTATGAGAGAGGCCATGCAACAAGAACAAGAGGATGCAGCGGCGAGACAGCAGGCTGAGCTGGAGAGACAACAGGAAGCTGCAGCTGCCGAGGCGACGTCAACACCAGACGTCGTTGAGGAGCAAGAGCCTGCCAGCGGTAGCGGCCAGCTGGGAGGAGAGCCGGAGGATGTGGATAGAGATGGAGCACACAGCGCCGGCTTCCTCGACCAGAGGTGTCCAAGCACCCAGATGCCAATTCAGCGCGGATCGCAAGACAGCGCCGTGTTTGGCGCAACCGGTGCATTTTCTCCGAATGCTGTAGCCTCCATCAACGGCCGTTCTTTGACTCCAATGCAGCAGCAGCAGCTTTTGTTATTGAAGGGCAGCCAGCCACAGAGCGGATTTGCCGATCAGTATCCTCCGGGTATGGGCGGATTGCCTGGTCCTTCAAGACTCTTTCAACAACAGGGTCATGCGCGCCAGCTTTCTAGATACGACTTCTCCAGCGGCGCTGGTCCATCTTCGACGCCAAAGCCAGGGCCAAGCTCAAAAATGCTAGGACAGCAGGCGATGGGTTTGCCAAGCAATCAGTTCTATGCCTCGGCGATGCCAGGACCACCACCAGGACTCAAGTCCACCGGCACTCCGCCAAATGGCATGTTCGGCCAAACTCAGTTCGGTGGTGCGGCATTCGGAAACAAGGAGAACAGCAGCGATGTTTTGAGGAACATTTTGAGCACTCGCGCGGGTATTGGCGCAGGAGGCGCCGGCGTTGGGCCAGGTCATGAAGCAGGAAAGCGTGAGTTTATGTTTCCTTTTTCTCACCAGTACCCGTCTGCCTCCACTCCAGGTCCTGCTTTGGGACTTATGCCATCCCTTTATGGGCCTCAGCCAAGAGCATTCCAAGAGTTTGGTGCAAAATCAAAAAAGAAGGGAAAGAAGCACAGACATGCTAACACTTCCTCCTCTGGGGGAGGTGGTCCAGTCGATCTTGCAGACCCAAATATCTTGAACACGAGGATGCCACACCAGCAAAACAATGCCGGAGCCGGGCAGGGATTGTTTGGAGGGCAGACACAAGGTGGGTACAACCAGAACATGGTGTACGGCGGAGCAGCATTCAGAGGATGGTAGATAATAATGGTCGGCGTCTATAAAGGGGCCATTTGGTTTAGCGTTCCCTCCGTAACAGGCGTTCAAGATGTGCCCATAGTGGGTGGACATGGTTATTTGGTCTTTGTACACTGCCTTTAGCGAGCATCATGGGTTCTCTGGGAAGGGTCGGGAAGATAATTGTTAGGCGTTTGTTTTCTCGGACATTTCGTTTGGGCATCGAAATTCGCGGAAGGTCTTTCGCAATGGGCGGGACAAGGTGTCCCGAGGTCAGCATACATGGGGTTCATCATCGTCAGGTCTCGGCATCATTCATGTACGTTAAATTCCCCTATCCTACACACGTCCTAGGATGGGTGGTTGGTCAATATAATCTTCTCACACCCAGTGTGCAATTAGTCGAGCCACAAGACGATGATGGATCCTGTTATGCCACTTTGTCCCATCGTGATCGATTCGAGCATTACTCGACCGCAAGGCATTTGCCCAACCCTAAGAGAAGCCACCATCAGCCTTTGCTCTTAACTGCTTTGCGTTTTAAAATTCAACCCGTAAAACATATGTACTAACTCCCCAATGTAGAGGACAACCTGTTGTCTATGGACGCCGACGTCTCCCAGTCAGTAGATGCCCTGGTTGCTGACAGCGTTTCGGACGCTGCTGCTAGCCCTTACAACCATGATTACGCCTTACCGCCTCGTGCGGCTACACCATCAGTTCCTCCAGGATTCGGCCTTCCTCATGCTCACCCATCTCCAACCATCCGTGAAGAACCTCCTATTTCTAGGCCAGTATCGAGAATCCCTTCCCGTCCGGCACCGAACCAGCATACACCACCACGAAACATTGCTAGCTTAGTCTCGACCCATGTTCCGCGTGTAGCAACACCACTCTCAACCGTGTCTGTACCCCCGTCTCCAACGCCGGTTCCAGCCGTTGCTGTGAAGCCATCGGTTTCGGAGAAGGCCCAGAAGGAGGCCCAGAAGGAAACTCAAAAGGCAGCCCAAGAAAAGGAAAAGGCTGAGAAAAAGGAGAAGGAGGCTGAGGCAAAGGCCGCGAAAGAGGCGGAAGTGAAGGCCGCCAAGGAAGCTAAGGAAGCCGAGGAAGCTGATGAGAAAGCCAAGGCGAAGGAGAAGAGCCAGGAGAAGGAGCAAGCCAAGGACCACGTAAAGTCTCTAGCTGCCAACAGTGGGCTTTCGAAGACCATCGCATCTCAAGCAGCGCAGATGATCGAGACACCAGTTCTTGAGAACGAAGATTTCCCATCTCTGGCAAAGGCAGCTGCTGCAGAAAAGGCCAAGGCAGAGAAAGCTAGCACTCCAACTGGACCACGGGCCATGGGCATGAAGAAGACTGCTGCTGCGCCTACTTCCGCGGCACCTGTTGCATCTGGCCCTGGCCCTGCCCCTGCCAAGCCTGCAACTACTAAGAAGTCAACTCCTGGCATTCTCAACATAACTGTGCCAGCGCCGCCTGCCACAAAGCCAGTTACGGAAAAGGAGGAGCCAACGAAGACACCTATTACCAAGCCTGCAATTGACGCGTCGGCATTCCCAGCATTGCCTCCGAGCGCACCCCCGACGGCAGCCATAACAACGTCTGCCAAGGGCCCAAAAACACTCAGACTTATCTCGACACCCAGGGCAGAATCTCCATGTAGTACTACGCCACCACTCTCCGCTGTTCTGAGCCATGCACCGGCATTTCCGGGTACCCGTCAAGCAAGCATTGTGTCTAGCACCCCAGCTAGCGACGTCATTTCCGACACTGCCTCCCATGCCTCGGCATCAATTTCAAGAGCAGGCTCCCCACCGCCGTCCAGAATCGGATCTGCCCCAGTACGCACGACAACCAAGAGTCAGCTGAAGAAGGCACGGAAGGAGGCCATGCGCGAGAAGTTGGAAGTGGAGGTTGCCGTGGAGCCAGAAGTCGAGGAGATTGGACCAATCATGGGACGTAAGAAGAAGCAAAAGAAGTCGAAGGAAAGTAAGCCCACTCCAGTGCCTGCTGCTGGTCGTCCCCAAACCGCAAAGGGACCGGAGAAAGCTGAGACCGAAAGTCGTAAAGTAAGCACTGGTTTCGACATTTCCAATAAACCTCAAGAATCCGGATCCATCACGGCTGCAAAGCCTGAGGATACCAAGGGCAAGGGCAACGCTAAAGCAAAGGTCGAGGAGATCACAGTCCTCGAGCCACCTGCACCCACGGTAGAGCCGGTTGACGAGAACGCGGAGAAGCCAATTCCAAGCCCGTCGACAGTTTTTCGCGAGCTACGTTCGGATGGCGCAATTCCCGAGCGAGATGCTCTGGCTGTGTTTCGCGCCCCTCCGGGCATAAACTACCGTATGGATTACAGGAGCGATGTGCCACATGAACAGGAATCCAAATTGGTGATCACTGAAGAAGACCGTGCAGATTTGCTGGCCGGCAAACCTGTTCGTAAAATCATGCCAGGGGGCAGCAGAATAATGCTCACTCCTAATGGAGACTGTGTGCGCAACCTGACTGCGGAAGAGGAGGACCGCTATCTGCAGCTGCAGCAGCGCGTTTATGAGGAGTCAGGGCCAACTGCCTTTGTACCAGCGAGGCATACTGCCACCCAAGGATTTACTTTGATTGGTGGTAGAGCCGTCCCAAATGGGCCACCGAGCTTCTTTCCACCAGTCGATGGAGGTAATGCGGTTCATCCGATGGATCCTGTGCAAAAGATCCAGCGCGATGAGGCTTTGAGTTACATCAATCAGTACGTGTTGCCGTCTCTCTCGACGAACTCTCAACTGGAGCGCGCCCTGAACGCGAACGCTCTCGATGCGGAGATGCTTCGCCCCTCTGACCCACAAAGCTGGGCGTCTTGGGGTGGATGTCACAACAACAGTGGCAATGCTGACAATCGCAATGGACAAGAGATGCCATACGGAGGCAGCAGACCAGACGGAATTCTCGCAAGCGGTCTCGAGAGCATGACTGCGCATTTTGCTGTCGGCCGCGAGAATGGTCGCAGCCAGCCACTTGGCAACGTCACGCTTCTCAGCCTCGCGGAGAGCGAGACTTCGCTGCAAGCGGCCAGGCGCGAGACAGAGAATTTGGAGAAAAAGCTCAACCAGCTCTTGAAAAGGAACAAGCGTATGTTCTTGGGTGCTGGGCATTGACGGCGCGCACGGAGTTTAGGGGTCGAGGCGTTTCGGGTATTCATTGTTAATTTTGGAATGGCGGAGTTCTGTGCAAGGGTGATGTTGTGGAGGGCTGTTGAGATGGCGGTCTTTTGTACGATTATTGTTTTTATATGGGTTGCGAGACGGGTGCTTGCCACTTGTTTGGCGCTAGCGAGGTGTTTGAGGAGGGCGCTGTAAGATATGTACAGCCCTTAGCGATCCATGGTGGAAGTGTTGTTAGACTTGATACCATTAGAACATTGGTGCACTTTGTAGAAATAGTGCAACGGCCATGATCTCGGAGCAGTGGAAGCTACGAAGACTTATCCAATATAAGCCCAAGAGTATTTACTCCATTCATTCTAGGTGCAATTTTGCCGCAAATGGGAGGCAATGTTCGGCGCCCTTAGGTCTTTAACTGTGATGACATAGCAGTAAACCCCAGTGGATGCCTGGATGGCGTTGCCTTGGGAGGAGGTTTTTTTTTCACCTAGCCCAAGGCTGCTACCGGTTGATAACCGTGCCTTTTTAAGTGCAATTAAGCAAGGTTAAAGTGTTCGTGGCAATTATAGCTCTTGAAGATCGGGCGCTATGTCTAGCATTCAGGGAGTATCAACGGTTATGTATGTAACACATGGGAAACCTTGACAGTTTATTATGGTAGAAGTGTAAAAGTTGCTTACCAGCTGGCATGTTGGTATTGGCAGAGGTTGCATATAAAGTTACTATTTTATCGTGTCTCGATGCAAAGGTATGCTGTATTGCTCAGAAGGCCAGCAAACTTCCTATCAGGATACTTATGGGCCACTGACCTGAGATAGCAACAACCTTTTTTTTGCAGTCGTCCAAGCCAAGAGTTCTGATCGTACAGTGTCGGCATTCCGGCTACCCGTCTCTCCCTGACAAGGTTACTTGGTTGATACTCGTCAGCATAATATGCACAGCTGGATGTCTTTTCTGAGCCTGTGATCACTTCCCTGAGCCCAGTTTTATTAGCTTCTCAGGTGCCCAAGTCAGGACAGTTCTTGACCTAACTGCGCCGGATTCCCACAAATCTCCCTTGCAGCACAGGTTTGATCTCGACTTTCGCAATATTTTCGTTTACCAGTTCAACTTTAACTTGCCCCAGCTGGCTAATCGCAAAGTGTTCACGTTTCACATGCACTAGCGATCTAATCCAGTATGGCATGAAACCACTATTATAATTGCGACTCATCTGCAACAAGCTGTCACAGGGCTTTATCGACCTCAGCACGTCACCAGATGATATCGCTTTACGCATAGAGTGGCATCGCACTATAGTTGAGCTTGGAATGCAGTCTGCTGTCGCAAAACTCGATATGTTAAACAAGTCAACGCATCTTGCATTTCCGCTGAGGGTTGCGAAAGCTGCAGTAATCTCATGGTGCAATGAGCACAGCGAATGCGCCGACGACAACACGCAGAGCCCGATTGTACCGGAGTGTGTGTTTCGAGAATACGGCCATGGTGACCACTTCGCGGTGCAGTCTGTCGCCACATTGTGCACACTACACGTTAAACGGACGTATCTGAACAGAAAATCAAAGTGTGTTGTCTGTGAAAATCCTGCATTTCGCCCCAAATCTGTAACAACGTTCGATGGTATCTCTCAGCCAGCTTGAAACCGCCGCACAGACGACGTATCCCTCTACCCTCAGTGGAAAGCAGTCAACATATCCCTCATCAAAACGGAAGGCTTAGTTGTCCCAGATACCTGGGAACATCCACTCAACCTTCTTCGCCGCCTCGTCACCACGCCCCTCAGCCTTAGTAATCCACTTAACAGCCGGGGTGGTAACACCAACCCAGTGCTTACCCTGGACAACATCAGCGTTCTCCGGCTTGCACAACTCATCGAGGACAGCGCCGACAAGGTGCTTGGCGTTCTCCGAGTTGGCAGCCATGTGGCCCATGACCATGGCGACGTCGACGTCCTCGGATGAGTGCCAACAGTCGTAGTCGGTGGCCATGCAGATCATCTGATATGCCATCTCGGCTTCACGAGCCAGCTTGGCTTCTGGGAGCGCGGACATGTTGATCACGCTGCCGCCCCAGGAGCGGTACATGTTGGACTCGGCGCGGGTGGAGAACTGTGGTCCCTCTGCTGTGGTGTTAGTTGTGTTGTAGACAGGCATGGATGTTGGAAGATGTGTGCTTACCCATGCAGATGACGGTTCCCTTGTCGTGCATAACGATACCCTCGCCCTCCAAAGAGTGAGCGCACTTGCGAACAACAGCGGCAACCTTCTCATCAAATGGGTCGGCGAAGCCAACGTGTCCGACAACACCGCCCTCGAAGAAAGTGAATGGACGGATGCCCTTGGTGCGGTCGATAACCTGGTCTGGGACGACGAAGTCTCTTGGCTTAATCTCCTCCCGGAGGGAACCGACAGCGGAGAATGCAATGACGCAGCGGACGCCGATGGAGCGGAGAGCGGCAATGTTGGCACGGTTTGGAACCTCATGTGGTGCGATGGAGTGGTAGGTTCCGTGACGGGAGATGAAGGCGACGACGGTCTCCTTGTGCTTGAGGATGGTGATTGGGGAGGATGGTACGCCCCATGGTGTGGTAATTTTCAAGCTGGCGACTGGCGCGAAACCGTCGAGTTTCTGGAGACCGGTGCCGCCAATGACGGCGATGTGGACTGGGCCTGGATGAAAGTCAGTATCTGTGGTGCAGCGGCATTCTTGCTGTTGCAGGTTGCTTACCGTCGTCGTAGGTGGTTGGAAGTTCAGACATTCCTTGTTTGTATGTTAGCTATGGTTATAGAGAATAATAAAACACTGCTAAAGAAGATCCAGAGTAGGGAGAATAATAAGACAGGAACTCACTTGAATTAGGGATATGTTGATTTCCTGCTTATCTCACTCAGCCCTGATGGATGGACGCGGCGAGCCAAAATATTTGTTTACCCCGCCGAAGTTCAGACGACCCCGCCAGGTGCCAGCTGTGCCTGGACCGTGAGGCGCATAACTGTGGCTGACACAACCTTCCTGGCACTAGCCACAGCCACAGCCAATCCGCCCAAGGCCTATGTGAAGGCGGTGGCAGAAACTTTCTCAAATTATTCCCCCATCGTTTTTGAGCCGCCGCTGTATTTGATTTTGGACTTCGCAGGACGGGCACTTTTACATTGTAAAAGTAAACATCCACAACAATTAACCATGGCGCCATATCAGGGAAAGAGCGGTCCGACGAACGAGTCGTTCGCGCGCTCAAAAAGACCTGCGCCAACCGATGATAGATCAGTAAAGAGAGCCCGCCAGGACGAGGCTCCAGCGACTGAGCGGAAACCAGCATCGGCCCCAATATACGTACCAAAGGTTTCGAAGTTGAAGGAGGAGGAGGCCGCTTTCCCCCGTGGAGGCGCTAGTGTTTTGACACCACTTGAGCACAAGCAGATCAACATTGAAGCGACCAGAGATGTTCTCTTCGAGCAGGAAGCTGCGTCAAGGGCACAGCCAGCAGATGCTGCCGCGGGAGGAAAGAAGAAGAAGCCAACTAAGAAGGGAAAGAAGGGGGAGGACGTCAAGCCAGAGGAGGATGAGGATCACGTCAGGATTGAGGGACTCAGTTATAAGCGCTTGGTTCCTGGCTCGATAGTCCTCGGACAGGTTTCGCAAATTAACCCACACGACATCGCCGTGTCTCTACCAAACAACTTAACTGGCTACGTTCCGCTTACATCGATATCAACCAAGCTCACCGAGAGAGTCGAAAAACTGGTTGCACAAGATGGCAAGAGCGATGTTTCCATGGAGGATGCAGAGGAGGATGAGGACGATATCGATTTGCCATCTATGTTCACCATTGGACAATACGTGCGCGCATTTGTTATCTCGACCACCGGCAATAGCGAGAAGCCGACCGATTCTGGAAAGCGCAGAATCGAGCTTTCCATCCACTCAGAGCAGGCCAATGCTGGCATTACAGCAAAGGAGTTGGTTCCAAACACCATGGTCATGGCATCCGTTGTCAGTGTCGAGGACCACGGTCTGATTATGGATATTGGTCTTTCTGTATCCGGAATTGGAGGTTTCATGTCCTCGAAGGAGATCGGATACGGTGTCGATCTGCAGAGCATCGAGGAGGGAGCTGTCTTTTTGTCGATGATTACCGGAGTCAGTTCAAACGGCAAGATCGTTAAGCTGTCCGCAGATACACAGAAGTTCGCCAACCCAAAGAAGCCAAACTACATCACCGATGCGCCAACTATCGATGCTTTCCTTCCAGGAACCGCTGTTGAGATTCTGGTCACCGATGTGACCCCCAGGGGCGTAGCAGGAAAGATTATGGGATCGATCGATGCAACAGCCGATTTGATGCACTCTGGACTTGCCAGCTCTACAAAGGGATTCGATTTGGAGAAGAAGTACAAGCTTGGAAGCAAGATCAAGGCGAGAATCATCTGTACCTTCCCAGGTGTCGAGCCAAAGAAGTTGGGAGTTTCCCTCCTGGAGCACGTCATGTCTCTCTCATCACAGAAGGCAGAGCTTAACCGGGAGAAGGTCGACCCATTATCAGTCCTTCCACCATCCGCCATCGCCGAGTCAGTCACAGTCAGAAAGGTTCAGCCAGGTGTTGGACTTTTCGTTGATGTTGGCGTAAAGGGCGTGCCGGGTTTTGTGCATATTTCTCGTGTTACCGACGGAAAGATTGAGATCCTCTCCGAGACCACCGGACCATTCAAGGTCGACTCTGCCCACAAAGGCAGAGTCGTTGGATACAACCCAATCGATGGAATGTATATGATCTCTCTCGAGCATAGGATCCTTGAGCAACCTTTCCTCCGTGTTGAGGATGTTAGTGTTGGCCAAGTCGTGCAGGGAAAGATTGAGAAGCTCATCGTCAACGCCCGAGGCTTTGGCGGTCTTTTGGTCAACCTCGCAGAGGGCATCAGCGGCCTTGTTCCAGAGATGCACGTTGCAGATGTCTCTCTCCTCCACCCAGAGAAGAAGTTCAAGGAGGGAATGAAGGTTACCGCCCGTGTTGTGTCGACTGACCCAAGCAAGCGTCAAATCCGCCTTACTTTGAAGAAGTCTCTGCTCAACTCGGAGGCACCGATCTTCAAGGACTACAAGGAGATTGCACCAGGCGCACAGAGCCCAGGTACCATTGTCAGCCTCCTTGCATCCGGTGCTGTTGTCCAATTCTTCGGAGACATCCGTGGATTCCTGCCAGTTTCTGAGATGAGCGAGTCTTTCATCAAGGATCCAAAGGAGCACTTCCGCATTGGCCAAGTTGTCAACGTCCACGTTTTGAATGTCGATGCCGAGGAGGAGAAGCTCACCGTTTCCTGCAAGGATCCATCCACTTTCGGAACGATCCAGCAGAACGCGTTCGCCAAGCTCAAGATCGGAGAGGTCGTCTCTGGCGCAGTTACTGAGAAGTCCAACGATGATATCTCCTTGGAGCTTCCAGGTGGGCTTCGTGCTGTCCTGCCACTTGGCCACCTCACCGACGGCAGCCAGATCAAGAACGCAGCGGCTTTCAAGAAGATCCGTGTTGGTCAGACCCTTACTGATCTGATTGCCATTGAAAAGTTCGACAAGAAGCATGTTATTACCCTGACTAACAAGCCATCCCTTGTCAAGGCTGCCAAGGACCGCACCTTGGTCAGAGCATTCGAGGATGTCAAGGAGGGCAAGATCGTTCACGGTTTCGTCAAGAACATTACCTTGACCGCTGTTTTCGTCCAATTCGGAGGCGGTCTTACCGGTCTTCTTCCAAAGATGAAGCTGCCAGAGGAGGCTATCAGCTTGCCAGATTTCGGTCTTCGTAAGCACCAGTCTGTCACCGCTAAGGTCATCTCTGTTGACCACGGGCAAATGAGATTCTTGTTGTCGGTGAAGGATGTCAAGGCTGGATCTAAGACCCAGGCAGAAGATATTTCATCTGGCCCAGCTCAAGCAACTGTTAACCCAGTCGACGAAGAGATCAAGAACGTTGAGGATTTCACCGTTGGCCGTGTGACTAAGGCTCGCATTCAGTCTGTCAAGGACACTCAAATCAATGTCCTTCTGGCAGACAATGTCCAGGGTCGCATTGACGTCTCTCAGGCATTCTCCAACTGGGAGAATATCAAGGATCGCAAGCATCCTTTGAAGAGCTTCTCTTCAAAGCAGGTCATCTCTGTTCGCGTGCTCGGTATGCACGACGCCAAGAATCACCGCTTCTTGCCAATCACCCACCGTGCCGGAAAGACCCCAGTATTCGAGCTCTCCGCCAAGACTGCCGATCAGACTGATGCTGCTCCAAAGGCGCTCACTCTCGAGAAGGTCAAGGCTGGCTCGTCCTGGATTGCATTCGTCAACAACATTGGCGATGACTGTCTCTGGGTCAACTTGTCTCCAAACGTTCGTGGACGCATCAGCGCTTTGGAGGTCAGCGATGATGTTTCCGTTTTGAACAACCTTGAGGCCAACTTCCCAGTTGGATCCGCCATTAGAGTCCATGTCATCAGCGTCGATACCAGCAACAACCGTCTCGACTTGAGTGCACGCTCTGCCAAGAGCGAGAACAAGAAGTTGATTATTGAGAACCTCAGCAAGGCAATGATTCTTCCTGGGAAGGTTACCAAGGTCACCGAGCGCCAGATCATGGTTCAGCTCAGCGACAACATCTCAGGGCCAGTCAACCTGACTGATCTTGCCGATGACTACTCCCAAGCTAACCCATTGGTCCACAACAAGAACGACATCGTCAGAGTCTACGTAGCCGATGTTGACCAGTCCAACAAGCGTGTCAGGCTTTCTACCAGACCATCTCGCGTCCTCAACTCGGCTCTACCAGTTCAGGACCCAGAGGTTTCCTCCATCTCTCAGCTCAAGGTCAACGATGTTGTTCGCGGTTTCGTCAAGAACGTTGCTGACAACGGCGTCTTCGTGAACCTTGGTGGAGATGTTACTGCTTACGTTCGTGTGTCTGACCTCTCGGACTCTTTCTTGAAGGAGTGGAAGTCCAACTTCCAGGTCGATCAGTTGGTCAAGGGTAAGGTTATCGTCGTTGATGAGAACCTTAACCACATCCAGCTGTCTCTCAAGGCCTCCGTTCTTGACAAGGACTACGTTCCACCGATCACCTTCAACGATCTTCAGGTCGGCCAGATTGTAACTGGTAAGATCAGAAAGGTCGAGGACTTTGGTGTCTTCATTGTCGTTGACGGTTCCATGAACGTCTCTGGTCTCTGCCACAGATCCGAGATGGCTGATGACCGCGTCACTGACGTCAAGAAACTCTACTCTGAGGGCGATGCCGTTAAGGCTATTGTCTTGAAGATTGATGCTGAGAAGAAGCGTGTCAACTTTGGTCTCAAGGCTTCCTACGTTGGAGACAATGAGGACAATGACGAAGAGATGGAGGATGATGATGAGGGCGACGCAGGTGTTGACTCTGAAGAGGACTCCGAGATGGAGGGAGGTGTCAAGGTTGAGGAGGAGGCTGCTTCTGATGAGTCAGAAGAGGAGGAGGGTGACGAAGATGTTGAGGAGGACGTCGAGATGGGCGATGCTGCTCCACTCACCGCCGGTGGCTTCGATTGGACTGCATCTGTCCTTGATGAGCAGCCAGCTGATGTCTCAGACGCTGAGGATAAGGACGCCTCCAAGAAGAAGAAGAAGCGCAAGCCAACGATCACCGTTGACCGTACCGGCGATCTTGACGCCAACGGACCACAGTCCACCAGTGACTTCGAGCGTCTCCTGCTTGGACAACCAGACTCTTCCGAGCTCTGGATCCAATATATGGCGTTCCAGATGAAGCTTAGCGAGCTTGCAAAGGCCCGCGAGGTTGCTGAGCGTGCTATTCGCACCATCAACATTCGCGAGGAAACCGAGAAGCTTAACATTTGGATCGCTCTTCTTAACTTGGAGAACGCCTACGGTAGTGATGAGACTACTGAGGAGGTCTTCAAGCGCGCTTGCCAGTACAACGATGCTCTTGAGATTCACCAGAGATTGACCAGCATCTACATCCAATCTGGAAAGCACGGCGTAAGTACCACCGCATCACAACACCGACGAACTGATATGCTAACAACTTTTACAGAAGGCAGATGAGCTCTTCCAGACAATGGTAAAGAAGTTTTCCCAGTCGCCAGACGTCTGGTACAACTACGCCCACTTCCTCCACTACACCATGTCCGCACCAGACCGCGCACGTCTCCTCCTCCCACGCGCCATCCAATCTCTTCCATCACACACTCACCTCGCCGTGACCGTCAAGTTCGCAGCTCTTGAGTTCCACTCCCCACACGGCTCGCCAGAGCGCGGCCGTACCATGTTCGAGGGCGTTCTGTCCACCTATCCAAAGCGCTTGGATCTGTGGAACCAGCTCCTTGATCTGGAGATTCAGCAGGGTGATAAGGCGATCATCCGTGCTCTGTTCGAGCGGGTTATTAAGACGAAGGGTATGAAGCCAAAGGCGGCGAAGGCGTGGTTTAAGCGCTGGAGTGAGTGGGAGGAGAAGAATGGCGATGCGAAGAGTCAGGAGAAGGTTAAAGCTAAGGCGAGAGAGTGGGTTCTTAATGTGGAGAAGAACAAGGGTGGTAAGGACGATTAGATACTTTGTGGCATTTTTTTTAGGTTAGCAATGGGTGGAGTTTGGGGGAATGTGTTTATATCAGAATTTTACGCATCTTTGAGCGTAGAAGTGGGATTTGATGTCTTCAATGTGACGTGAACAATGTCGCCGTGCTCTTACGCTGATGTCAGGATGAGAGATCGCTCAAACGGGTGCTCGGACTACCTACGCCATCAGTACCTTGCCATGACACATCAGATCATGCTGGTGCTCCCTCGCTCATAGCCAGCACTGCCTCCTTCACGATCACATAAAATGGACCAATCCTGGAAATTCTGGAAACTATTGCAGAAAGAGCAGCGGCCACCGTATGCGGAGAAATATAGCACTCGAAGTAACAGAGAAATCTTTCAAACAAACTTCCGAAGCAAAACCACTTAAGTGCCAGGAGTTCGAAGCATGAGTTGCGCACGTTGCCAAGCTCAGCTCAAATTGAGTTTTAGCTTTTCTCGGCCTCTTGGCCGAGCGGTTCTGACCTATATACATAAGCAATAGAGTCAATCGTCCTGCACCAACTAAAGAACAGTGTGTTAAAACAGGCTGGAGACTACAAGAAGGCTTTCGAAGAAGCAATGGTGGCCAGGGGTCTGGAAGAAGCTTCTTACACCTCTCAGTCGAGTCGGCCGCACTGTTCTAACCTAGATCTAGAGCTCAAGCTCAAAGGTGCAATAGTGCGACTTCTGGAAGGGAGAATGAGGCGGTACAGGCTGGAAACTATGAAATGGCATTGGGAGAGGAATTGAGGACGAGGAATCCCGAAGCAACCTTGAAACTTTTCAGACCAACCAGTCAGCCTAATGTGCTCCATTTTAGTATTAAATAGAGCATTTAGCTGGATTGGACATATCCGCCAATGAATTTCTTCTCGAATCTCGGTTTATTATCTTGATTGCCAAGTGCTAACCAATTGTCAGCACAACGAAGACACACCGTCGTCCTGCCTCTGAACATTCTACGGCCCGATGAGACCATGTAATAGGTTCACAATTTTCGTCGACTCTATTTGCAAAAGTTTTAATGTTCAAGTCCTCGTTTAGGTGATGTCCAATGCGAGTTTGAAAGGTCTTCGTCTATTATGTGCATCTTCTACATGAGAATGAGAATGTATATTTCAGAACCACCACGAAGAGCGGGCCAGGGTTTCCATCCTCATCTCCATTTATTACCATTCCTCCAACAGACCGACACTAGTCTTGGTCATATACGTGGTGGCGAATGGCCGTAGGGAGGCTTTTTAGCCTGGTTCTCTGCCTCCCACTGTCTCATAACATCTTCCGTCGACATCGGCAGTATTTGTTACCCTGTTCCAACATCCCAGTTGCTCCACGATCCATCACTGTTCGGCGGAGGTTATTGATTGCCGCCCAAAGGCTGTGATGGTACCACAACCTGCTGTGGAGGAGCGTAATACTGCGTCGGCAGGTCACAAGTGGGTATGGGTTGACATGAGTTGTTCTGTGGCAGACCCGTATCAAACGGCGTAGGCAAGTTAAGTGCTGGAACCGCCATGATGTATCGCTGTCCATAAAGGGCGCCAATACTGCTATTTGAGCCAATATCGAGGCCGAGGCCAGAAATATAATTAAGATCGAAGTTCGCCATATTAAGCATTGAGTTTGCGAATGATTGATTGAAAGGCACAGCGCTGCTGAATGGCTCGAGGAATTGCCTATCTGCTGTTGGTGGCATGCTGGCTTTCCTGATAGAGACTTTCGATGCAGCTCGACTTCTTGAAACTCCTCTTATACTTCCGTCGGGCGTTATATTCGGTGAGCTTTTTGACTGCTGCGCTCGTGTCTCAGGAGGGCCTGCTGTAGGCGAACGACGAGGTACTGAGGTAACGCTAGTTGTTCTCGTGAATTGTGGCATTGATTGTGATTCGAGGATATTAAGGCTAGGTGAAGAACGCCGAGAGGCTGCCGAAGAGGCCGTTCCTGTTTCGGAATGAGCTCTTCTCGTACGCGTGAATGCACTCTTTTCGATTATATCGTTCTCGTCGAGAAACATCAAATCCAGCTGGTTTCTGTATCCAGGACATCCGATGCCGGCGATGCTGCATTGTTTACACCCATGAACTTTGAGGTCGCACTAGTATCAGCCAGTTTCGAGCTTCCCAAGGCTAATATCTCCTCGGTGTTGTAAACACCAAGTTTGAGAGGTCCAGTGGAGTTGGGGCGGCCATTGAGCGATAGCCATATGCTTTACATGAACGGAAGTCAAACCTTTATCTTGCGTTTACGGCATTGCCCACAGTTCTTTGAAGGCTTTCCTCGGTATGGCAAGATGTGTCCTCTGGTCTCTTTTGAGTTGAATTGCAGTTCTCTTCTTAGATGTATTATTTTCTGGCCGTGCTAAATGCTGCCAAAGGAGTATAATAATTTTCCTTGTGTCTGCTATCAAAAGCTGGGATAGTGGAAGATGGATGGTCAGTCCGAGTGTGTTCACTCGGTACAGCCTGTCCTGTCAAAATGTGACCATCGCTAGATATACTCTTTCGACATATTCAAAGTGTTTAGCCCTCATTGCCATGTTCGAGTTTTAAGGCAAGTAGCTGCCATAGATTGGCGTTGAAGTGCTTGTAAGGCATGAATAAACATACTTACCTAGTTAACTTGCCCTTCATGCGGAATGGTGTCTCTTGATGGAGATATATATGGTGAGCATGCTCAGTAGATGGATCAAAGTTAAAAGTGATGAAAACCATAAAATCAAACCGTCAACCCTCGATCGATGGCTTTTTGCACAGCCTTAAAAGTCGGCCATAATCCCCGCCTAAGTCTTCTCTCCGCCATTTGGTGGCTCCAAACTGGACCCTTTCAGCGTGAGCTTAAACAACAGCCAACCATATCCGCATTATGGAGCTTCGAAATGGCGGACGACAACCACGGGGTCCTTCGAGCCAAGGAGCTCCACCATACTTGTCGTGGGCAGAAATGGGGGTTAGGAATGGCGTTAAGGACACAGCTATCATGTAACAGGTTGGTTTTCATCGCCGAGGTTGAAGTAATATGCCCAAACTAGGCATAGCCTCATGAGATAGTGATCGCTGCTGTAGGGTCTAAGTCCGAGTAGCCCCGACGGTGCCACGACGGTGCCACGATTCAAAGGGAAAAGGCCTTGGGCACATAAATCATGCTTGATACAAAGAGAATGCGATCAAGAATGCAGTTTGTGGCCTCGAGCGTCGTTGCAGCCGCACTCGACGTTGAGGCCGCAACAGGGTGGGATAAGCTCCGCCACGGCTGCTGACCGCCGGACAGTGTCCTCCAGGGTGTCTACCCAATAAGGTTATAAAAAATTGTCATCATTATAGCTAAAAAGGACATTCGCTGACTGCGCTTCGGATAAATACGTGCTTCTGGAATACAAGATGCTTCTGTGCACCTCACTGTGGCTGTAACGTCGCTCGTCAAAACAGCTGAACATCAGTGTAGAGACATCAGTCGTCGGCAACTCCATCAGCTTCCAAAGTAGGATTGCTAAGAAAAAGGGCAAAGGATTCGCCAGCATTGTACTCACTGCATCCACCTCGAAGAACAACTCCGGTTGGCATAACTACCATTCAATCGCCATCAAAAGATGCTTTGTAACTATGAGAGCTCAAAGTCAGCCATATTGCGCGGTTTGACAAAGCGGAACTTTGGAGGTGCCCTCTGCAGCATGGAAACTTCTCTATACGCCCTCATCGTTATCTCCAGTCTGGTAGATATGACGAGATCTGGTAGGATCCTTCCTCATAGTCTGACCACTTCCGACGAAACCAACCCTTCCGTGCACACCATCTGGGGTGCGGAACATGCTGTCCTTCTTCTTCATGCCCTTTGGCCCCTTCGAGGCCCAGTCCTTCCACTTCTCCTTGCCCTTCTCCAGTTCCTTCGTTGCTCTGATCTTCTTAGGCTTTGACGGCTTGTCCTCTCCAATGACACCCATCTTCTCCTTGTCGATCTTGGCCTTTGCGCTCGCGTCGATATTTGGCCCAGCACTAATAACACCACCGCTGGTGGTGGAAACAACACTTGGGCTAGAGTATCCGCTGGCAGATGCTGCTGCTTCAGGTGCCTTGCGCTTGTTGCTGACCGGCTTGATGTCTTTGGAACGGAGTGTCTCGACTGTGCCATCAGATTTGAACTTCACGATATAGACCGGGTCAACGCTGCTGCCCGTGATACTGGTGATACGTGCCGGATAAAATCCTCTATCTCCAGAGTACCACTTTGCCAACACCACGTCGTTCACCTGAAAGTTGTGCTTCTCGGTGGGCTGATCATCCTCCGCTTTCGACCCCTCCTTAAACTTTGGATGGTCTTCTCGCTTCCATTTTTCCTGCCCGCTTGGTGCTGGAGTAGCTTTAGGCGGAAGCGCTGTCTTCGGAGCTGGTGCCGCTGGGCGGAGCTCATTGATAGTATCCTGAGAAAACGAGATGATCTCTTCAAGCTCGTGCTTCAGTTCTTGGAGTTCGGTAGAATCTGGGTCGGCCTGAAGACCTACCAGTACTGTCTCAAGCTGCAGAGCATTAGCCCTGTTCTTCACCAGCCTGGAATGAATGCTTACCTGAAGCTTGTACTCCTTGATGCCCGCCTCCAACTCTGCAATTTCGCTGCTCATTTTCGGATTATAAGTTACGCTTATTCTTTCGCTGTACTATGCCGCTTGCTGATTTCAAACGGAGATCGTGGAGTCAGAATTCGAATCGATGGATTCACGACGAATGAGTGTAATGTCGTTAGGATGCGTTGTATGTTCCTAGTACGACGAATGCGATGAGGGTGTTGTCGCGAGGCTGCGCATTACGTGGTTGGCTTATCGCAATCGCGTTGCTCCAATCGTGCTGGTGCTTATCTAACCACCAACAACACCAAGACATTGGTCGCTTATCGCGTCTAATACATAAAGTGCAGGGGTTTATCTCAGTGGAACGGTATGTGAATGCAAAACCCGTGTATACCCTGTATATATTTGCTGGTTCTTGGCGTTACTGGGACCAAAGGACAGACGCGGAGCGAGACGCGAAGCGAGACGCGAAGCGAGACGCGAAGCATTGTCCTCGTACAGCAGCACGTTATCCTGAAGCACTTGGACGGGCGTTGTACCACCAGCTTCTTATAGTCTCGAGCTGTTTGGCCCAATCTCCTGAGCGTAGCCAATCCGCCCATGACTAGGTAGTGGTTCTTGAGAGGTAAAGCTGGATGCACTATTAAGAATGCTGCTACACTTCGGAGTGAAGAGGTTTAAGTGGAAGTCGAAAGTACGCCTATCTCTGACGAATATAAAAACATACTCATCTTCAAAAGACACGGTCTTCAAAGCTGTAGCTGTCAAGTGTGGTGTCAGTAGCGATACCATCATCTAGTACGTCTACCTCATTCTTCTGCTATATCCGAAGAGCTCACTCGAATGCCTGGGCATCCAATACTTTAATACTTCGAGAATGCGCCATGCCTTACCCGGAAAGCCTTCATATTGTTGCTGACCACAAGAAGTGTTCACAACCCTCCCACAACGGCTCCTTTTCCCCTTCTACTCTACGTATGTCCAGAAACGGGCATGCAATCGCCAGCGGAGCAGCTCGTCCCTCTATCCTTCCTGAGCAACTCCCACACAACCATCCTTATTAGGCCGCCAATCTCTTCTACCAGACCCTTCCCGCAACCACTTCACGTCCTCGGTCTCGCTTATGCATATGCTCTCGAGCAGCACAGCAACGCCTATAACTTATTGGCCGATCCAAGCCGCCCATCACTAGCCCGCCGTCCTCCAATAGCAGTATACGGGTCCGGTCTAGGAGGCACCCTCGCCACCTCCCTAGCTCTAACCGAATGCCGACCTCTCAATGGAGCAGGCCAGTTCATAGAAGCATTCATGGCGCGGGATGCTGTGTACGATTTCTCTCCACTCGCAATGGCTTATCTGCGGGAACATGTTAAATCTGATCACAAGAGTGCCGATGAGCAAGAGTTGAGTGTAATGGATTACTTGTCCCCGGACTCGGACTTGACGTTTGAGTATCCGCCGAGCAATGATTATATCTCCTCTTCCCCACCACAATCATCCTCATATAATTCAAAGTCCGCAGGCTGGGACACAAGCACGAAGGAGAGACTATTCGACTCCATTCCTACGCTCTTTGGAAAGCCTGAAATAGCTCATGATCCTTTCGCGAGCCCCCTGCTCTTTTTCCGTGGTGCGGCCAACGATACACCGACGGGCTGGAACTGGTCTGGACCTCCGAGAAGAAGCAGGTTTCAGGTTGATATTGAGGCGGAGAGGTCCCGGAGTTATCTTAAGTACCCTCCCAGAGAACTAGGTCTACGAATCCCCTGGGCGAGACTTTGCGTTAGCGGTGCGCCAAAAGCGAAGCCATCACCGAAGAGAAGGGGTCGCGCCAAGAGGGACGGTGGTTTAGATGACAAGGGCATTGGCCTACAGGATGCTTCATCTGAGGCCGCCTTGCAATATCTCTACGCAGAGCAAGCAGAAGTCATGGCCAAAGCTATGGGAAGGAGTATTGAAAAGGGGTATGAGGACCCGAGATTTCTGATGGGTCTCAAAGATATTGATCCTGCGGACCGAGTCCAACTGGTTTATACTGGAATCGCGAGCTCCGATCAACTACAGCAGCAGTCAGACGAAGATGGTGTTGCGATGATCCAGTGGCTAGATGAGATTGTAGATTGGAAATGAAATCCATCCGTTCAGGAAGGTTGTGGTCCGTTTTGGGCTTCGGAGTCGGTGGTTAGCAGGGACGAGACTATGTTTTATGGTTCGAGTGTGAATAGCTAAGTACACATTAGAGCCCTACAGACGATCGTTGGAAACAATCCTCAGCTTGTAGGTTTTATTTTATTTTAGAAAAACTCCAAAGACCTAAAAAAAAAAGGAGCAAAAAGAACACAATCTTTTAAGGCCAGTGGCCTACACGACTTCTCCACTGTGAGTTAAACTTGGGACCAGAGTGGGTGCGTACGCAGTCAAGGCCGCCATGACCAACTGCACCACCAAGTCATATCGTTGTCAATGTTGGGATAATCGCGCTTATTACGCGCCGATGGTGAGAAAATCGGGTCACGTGACTTCAACCCTACCGCGAACAACGAGGTTTTATCAGATGTGGCCAATAAATAATATCTCGGAAGACTGTCCAGTTTAGCCCAGATAGTCTTACATTGTTATCTGGTAAACAAATCATTATTAAATCCTGGTATTGGTTGCTTCTGGGTTGGGACGAAAGTGCGCCCTGCGACACTCCATGTAAAACAAATGGTATCTTGTCTATTAAACGACCCCTATTTTTTTTATCCTGGCTCGTCACGAGCTTATTCGGAGTCTGAAACATAGTCAACCAATGTTCCACCCGCAGTCTTCGGAGAAGCACTTTCGACCTGACCGGTCGGACGACCCCCTTCCCTATTTCTACTCAAACGCTCCACAAACAGCTCCATGGCGTCTAACAAATCTGGCTCTTCTGGTGGAGGCTTGCGCTTAATACCCAACTCTAGCCTCGAGCCCGTCGATAGCGATCGCGGAGCGCCAGGAGTCGAAAGGAAGGGGTCAAATTTCAGCCTCATATTCGCCCGTACTGACTCCGCGAACGCCTTCTTATCCATCCCAACCTTCACCTCTGCCTTCTTTACCGCTGTCTTCGCCTCCGCTTTCTGACGTTCCAATATATGACCAACCTCTTCCATCTGCCTTTCCCTACTCGGTATCGGTGCACTCGCCACAAGGTCACCCCTCCCATCTCCAATCACACCATAAGCCCCCGTCCTCTGAGGTGGCGGATTCGACTCAAAAGGATACTCCCACTGTTTGCTACTCTCATACAGACCCAAAATCCTCTGCCCAGTCCCCTTATCCCGCTCCTCCTCCTGAGCCTTATACTCCAGCACCGCAAAAGCCTTTGCCTTCTTCTTCTCCCGCTCTTCGGATGTCAGGATCTCAAAGTCCTCTTCTGTAACCTTGGTATCGCCTGCTGTCCTCTTGCGGGCGCCTTCCACGATTTCGTAACTGGAGGTTGATGGTGAGTTCTTGAGTTCTATTTCGCCGCCGCAGTTGATGTGGGTGAAGCGGACGCTATAGATGGGGGTATTGTGATATGTTCCGATGCGGGACTTTGAGGCGGTGACGCGGACGGCGGCGCCGATGATGGTGGGTTGTGGACAGGTGGTGCACCAGATTGGGAACGGTATTTCGAACTGGACGCGTTGAGCGTTGGTCCTTCCTCCTTGCCTCAGCGGCGGAGCTTCGTTCATGATGATGTCGTCCATGACGTCGGTTGTTGATGTGAATCGGTTTGGAGCTATGGGAGCTTGTCGTCGATCCTGGAGTACGGAGTGGCAGTGTTCTGCTATAAGAAGTTTCGTCTTGTTAATAGCAGTTCGTGATTGCCTTTATGACATATTTACCTCTCGGGCGCTAAAAGTCTTATGATGCTGTGCCGATAGTGCGATGCTCGTATCAAGGTGTAGGTGTTCTGGTTGATGTGTGCTGGAGGGGGAGACATCAAGGTGACGTTCTGCCGGCCAGATCCGCGTTGGCGGCCGCTAAAGGCTTAGATCCCGCGGTTGCAGCACCCACCACGCTTGCACATGTTCCCCATACTTAGCAACTGACGACCAATACCACAGATCCGACTTCCAGCTCATCTCACACATTGATTCCTTTCCATTCTTACCTACAAGAATACCTATATATCCCTAGGGCGTAGTCGACATGGATTCGGCCTACGACCACATCCAAGAGTCGGCGCTGCCAGAGCGCAACGACGCGGCTGCGTCACAACAACAGGGGGAAAACACTCTAAACAGCGACTTCCAAGAGGCATACAAAGCTATCAGCTCCAGTCCTTGGGGCGCTAAGCTGGGAGGATTCTTTGGTAATGTGGTAAAGCAGGGCGAGAATGTTTACAAAGAGGCGTCGCAGGAGCTCGGCCACGTCAGTCAGGAGGCTACGAAGGGATTCGGAAGCTTGCGCGGAACGCTTGTGAGCAGAACGAGAGCATTGAGCTTGGCGCAGAAGAATTCAGAGGCCGAGGAGAGCAAGGACAACGATGGCGCGGCGACAGAGAAGAACCAAGAATCGGAAGGCGTGCTGGCACGTCTCCGTGCTGAGGCTGCGAAGCGTCTTAAAGAGATTGAGAAGGCTGAGGATGCTGCTGATGAGGCACTGCTCAAATTCGGAGCTAATGTTCGCAACTTCCTCGCTGATGCGGTGAAGGTTGCGCCGCCGGCTGAGGGACAGCAGGGGAGTGAGGTGTTGTTTGAGAGTAAGGATTCGCAGGGGAAGAGGGTTATTCATACGACGCGCTTTGATGCACAGCTTCATGTTATCCATTCCAGTTTGGACAGTTTCCGCAAGGATCCCGAGGGCGAGGAGTGGAAGAGTTGGAAGGAGAGTTTTGATGTGGAGAAGAAGACGGATGACATTGCTAAGGATTTGGAGAAGTATGATGAGTTGCGCTCGGCTATGGATAAGTTGGTGCCGGGTCAGGTCACTTATAAGGACTTCTGGACGAGATACTATTTCTTGAGGCACAGCATTGAGACGGCAGAGGCAAGGAGGCGCGATTTGTTGAAGGGTATGTTGAGGTGTTCATTTCATGTCAAATCTATTTACTGACTTTCCCAGGCGCTGCTGCCAATGCCGAGGAAGAGATTGCCTGGGACGAGGACACCGATGATGAGGAGGATACCAAGGCAGCTCCAGTTGCCAAGGACAAGACCTCTTCTGCTGCATCTTCCCAGACCATCAACCCAGCACCGGCATCCGGCCTTAGCGCAGAACATCTCCAGCCGGTCGATGCCGCGGCACGCAAGAACTCTACTGATGCCAGGTCTGTGGCTGATAGTGAGGCGAGCTACGATATCGTCGGCGCAAAGAGTGCCAACACTAGCCAAGGGCCAGGCAGTCCACGCGCCGTCGACCAAAGGAAGGCCGGAGATGACAGTGATGATGACTGGGAGTAGATAACCTCGACGAGCGTTTCTTTTACTGGCGGCGTTTGTGGCCCTAAATATGGGGTATTGGCGTAGCTTGCTGACCGGCCTTCTCAACTCACGGCCATTACCTAGCTCCGAGTTTTGCATGAAGGACCTAGCAACCACTAATTTTCGCTCCATGTCGTGAATTGGCAACGATTGGTGATTTAGCGTCTCTTCTTAACCACAGTCTCAAACCCATCTTCATCAATCTGTGGCTGCGGCTTCTCTTTCGGCTCCCTTGGTGCCGGCGGCGCATCACCCATCCCCTCATCGCTATCCTCCTCTTCACTACTCTCCTCATCATCACCCTCCTGCGTGACCACCTTCCCACTAACCTCAACCTCTTTCCCACCCCTCTCAATCCACCTCCGTCTCAACTCCTCCACCTCCGCAAAGTTGCCTTTCTCACAATCCTTCTTAATCCTCATAATCGTCTCCGCAACCTCCCACGCCGAGTCGTCCTCCACCACGACCTCGTACTCGTCAAGCATGACTTGTAACAATACGGTTTCGAGATCTTCTTGATCGGTTTCGGGGCGTGTGATGAAGAGGTCGGAGATGGCGCCGGCGAACCATTCGCGCTTTTCTTGGGATTCAGGCCCGCCAAAGAGGTTCTTGACGCATAGGGTGAGTGTGGGCCAAGAAGTGAGGACGAGTGAGATGCCGAGGTCGATATAGGCTTGGATCTGCTCTAGTGGGAGTTAATGGTCGTGCTGGTGGGTTATGGTTGTGGTTGTAAGGGTGGTGCATACCTGGAGTGGCGATTGCGCCTGGGAGGACGGAGATGTCTGTTACGAAAGCCATAGTTGCCCTCGGAATTCGCGCTGGGGTTTTGAGGGAGTCGCAGTCTGAGAAATGTAGATAGCGCTTGTGACTTCGCAGTGGTGGAGGTGAGGCGCCTAAAGGTACGGAGGTACTTGGGAATAGAGTGTGCGGCCGATTAAAGTTTGAAACGTCACGGGGAAATAATTTTTGCGCTACGACACATGTCTAAATGGCGGGATGAAATGGTTCGTCCCTTGGCGGTACGTCACAGCAGGAGTTAGATTCGACTACCCCTGTTTAGGTAAGGCTCGAAACGCCAAGCGTTAATAAGACGAGACTGGCCACAAGTATCTAATCCCCTTTCTCGACAACTGAATCTTTTTAGAGTATGAAGTCTCATCCGAGATGGCCTTTTCGGGGAGCCTCATCCGTTTTTCGATGGTTGCGGTCATAAATGCACGTCTGAACCATCTCAGCTCCAGACTTTCGTACCGACACTGTTCTTCACATCCTCCTTGAACAATGCCATGAAAGCGAGACTCAAATATCGATGTCACAAAACAATCAGGCATCTTTTCCAAAGAGGTATCCAAGGAGTGGCCAGTAGGGCACGTCTCCGTACTCATGGCGTTTAGTGATGGTCAAGTTGTCATGTGCATGATAGGAATTCGCCACTACAACACTTGGAGATGGAGATGTACAGTGAGCTAATGAAGGTTCGCGGCAGTGTATTATGTACTTGAGGTAAGCGAAGAACGGGAATCGAGAACAACTTATGAGTCAAAGCGACAAGTATACTCGTAGGTCTCCAATGTCGTTCCATAGAGCGACTATACACGCTAGCGCATTGGCTATTCTATGGTTGCAGAAAATCGTCACACACAAGTATCGCATGGGGGCCTCGGAGATAAGGGATCGTACGGAGTTAGCTCCATTCCGGAGAGTCAACGCGGGCTGGCGGCCGCTTCTCAAGTTCCGGCGCTCGTGCGTAAAAGGGCGCAAGGCTGGCATCGGGGGGCGATTTATAAGCCGAGTGACCAATCACAGCCCTGGCCCGCCTTTTCACTGTTCTCTCAACATCTTTCTTTGAGAGTCTGTCTCTGCTCCGGGTTGGGTCCCCCACTGGATCCATAGAACGTGCACGCTATCGACAGTGTCTGACCTGTCCGCCTTCCCCCTCACCCCATTTGACCATCAATCCATCAAAAGTCAAACTTGCCAAATACACATACACTCGCGAAACCTTCATCCTTCATTGACGCCTTATATTTTGACACGTTGTCTACAAAACTACCACCGTCTCTTGTTACTTTGAGATACGCCGTGCAAGATATCAAATTGCACGAGCCTATAAGCCATTAAAAACAACGGAGGGGTAGTAGTCGAGGTTCACGACGCATCGCCTCCTTCAACGTCTACCCATCAGTGGCCGGCCACAACCAGACATCAGCACTGCCAGACTCGCCGCTGCCGCATCGGATTTCAGTCGGCATTCCATACCATACACTATCTTTCTTTATAACCACGCACACGTTGCGTCTCCGCGTGGATTACCTTCGACTGTCTTGTACAATAAAGGGCATGCGCACAGAGTGCATTGACTCGACTTTCGCACCGCTAGTTTGTCGCCACAGGGAACGGGCTGTGAAGCACACGATCGTATCGCATACGTAGTGCAACATCGTCGTCCAACCGATTAAAGATTACCAGCGCAATGGCGTCGACCAAGAACAACTTTGAGACGCCGAAATTCATCCTCTCCCCTCACCAACAAGAGCTCCTCTTCGCCGCCCTCAATTCAAACAGAACTCCAGCCAATTCCGGATCGCTTCAGCAGCCTGAAGCGGCTACAGGAATGGCTCCTCAATCTTTCGACAACTCCCCACTGGTCGCTCCAGGCTCGACCATCATCAGCAACCTCGACGACAGTCCTTTCATTGACTACGACTACGATTTTAATGACACGACCGGCGATTTCGGCGATTTCGATTTCACGACTCTGCCACAAGGACAGATGATCGGACAGCTACCTGAGACAGCTCCTTCTTCGGCGGACGCAGATGGCGTTACTCACGAGAAGCGAGGGCTCCCCGAGGACGACGTGGAGGACGATGAGCACGATGGAAAGAGGAGAGAAGGGAGTGAGGAAAAGGGAGCTAAGAAGCCGGGACGTAAGCCGTTGACCTCAGAGCCAACATCAGTAAGTTGACCTTTCATGTCAGTGGATAAACCTTCCTTACATTGTCGTAGAAACGTAAGGCACAAAACAGAGCGGCGCAGCGTGCGTTCCGTGAGCGCAAGGAGAGGCATTTGAAGGATCTTGAGACAAAGGTGCAGGATCTCGAGAAGGCATCGGAGTCCGCAAACCATGAGAATCTCATCTTGCGTGCCAAGGTAGAGAAGATGGCCACAGAATTGAAAGAGTATAAGAAGGGACTATCTCTCAACGGACCTATCACCAAGCAGCCTACTCCGCCCATTCCTTCATACCTCAGAGATGCAAATGCGCATGCTTTCAGCAACCCACAAGACGTCAACTTTTCATTTGAGTTTCCACGATTTGGCAGATTACCTGGACCACCTGCACACAAGTCGGATTCTCATGTTCCACAAAGTAAATTGTCAGGTTCGCCAGGCACAGCGCCTTCAAGGTCGACTAGTTTTGCCAGCAATATCAGCCCAACGCTTCAAAACGCCATGTCCTTCGGCCGTAACCAGAGCACACCAAATCTGCAAGGCAAAGCACGGAACGATGCCTTCTTCGTTCCATCGTCACCGGAGAACGGCCAATCTAAACGCGGAGGCGACGCAGCGCGCTCGAGTACTGACTCAGGCGTGAACAGTAATGTGGGAAGCAATGGGAACAATACATCTCAGAGTTCACCTGCATCTTCGAACTCTCATGGTGGTCCAAGCTCTTCATGTGGCACGTCGCCAGAGCCATACAATCATTCTCCTCCAACCCCGAAAGCGCTTGACAACACTCTTGGCACCATTGGAGAAGAAGAGCCAAAGCTCGATAGCAAGGCTACTGAAAATACATTTTGCGAGAAGCTACGCATGGTATGCGGAAATCCTAAAAACCCAGTTCCACGCACCATGCCAATCCCACAAGAGCTCAACCTCGACAATACCGCCGCCACCACTCACTCTGGCTTCTCCCCAACAAACAACTACGACTACAATTCGATTGACTGGTTCGCTCAGCAAAACAACAACGCGTTTGATCCACAGTTGTTCGGCGACTATCGCGAGCCACAAGATAGCATTCTTGCGGGGGGTCTTTACGACGACACATTCTTCAACGAGGCCTTTGCTTTGCCAACAGACCTTGGCAGCCCATTCAATTTTGATAATTCCGCTATTACCGCTACGACGCCGAAGAAGGATCTGATGGCCCAGATTGATGACAAGCTCAACGAGGACGTTGAAGTCGTTCCTGCCGAGAGTGAAATGCTTACGTGTACAAACATGTGGTATGTTTACATCAGAGCATCCTTATTTATTTGTTAGGCAGAACATGTACTAATCACTTCCAGGGATAAAATACAGGCGTGTCCCCGCGTCCAGAACGGCGAAATCGACATGGATTCTCTGTGCACTGAGCTGCAGCACAAGGCGAAGTGTTCCGGTGAAGGACCTGTTATCCAAGAAAAGGAATTCAAGAAGGTCCTTAATACGATGTTTGCTGCCAAGGGTTTGGCGCTATGTGATGAATAAATCGAGGAAATGATTATGCATGCCCGCAATACAACATTAGAAGCACATCGTCTTGGACTCGGCCTATTAATGTTCTCATCGGAGGCGCAACATCTGTTTATACCACCAACTGACGCCGGCCACTGGCCCTCTTTTCGGCACACACGATACTATCACATTACTGTCATGTCCACCGTCTTTTATTCAGTTTACTCAATCGGCCGCTTAGTCGACGCAGATATCAGGTGTTATTTAGAGTTTTTAGCTTTACCATCATTTTTGTCAGTATTCCCGGGCCAAGGTGGAGAAGGTTTGGTGAGGACAAAATTGTCAGATGGCCTGGAACGATGGGTAGCGATGGAAGACAAAACTCTACCCGTTCTCGTTGGTGGCTGGCGCTGGTTTTGGAGCTTGATAGCTTTTACAATGTTTGAGAAGTACTTGTCTTGTACTCTAGATTGGGTTTGGGCTCCCTCTTCATATCAATAGTATTTGATTGACCACATGCGTGATAGCGAACTTACTTTGGGCAGTGATAAAAGACGTTGGATTGCCCTTCAGATCGCTTCTGCCACCGAAACCACTATTTGATCTGTAATCGCCTATCAGCGAGCTCACACCACATACCACACCACTCAGGCTTTGTTTCACTCAGCTAATCAATTTATACAACAATATACGGCATATAAACACTACAGTCACCAAAAAGCCGAAAAGCAATGTCCAAGCCCAATAATATCCACAGGGGTGAGGTAGGGTTATAGTCACGTGACATGACACTGTCACCACCCGCGCATAATAAGCGCGGGCATCATAACCCATACAATGATATGGTTTGGTGGTGCGGTTGGTTATGGCGGCCTTGACTGGGCACGCAACCGATTGGTCCCAAGTTCGACTCCCAGTGGAGACATCGTGTAGGTCATTGCTTCCTTAAAAGAATAAGTGTTCTTTTTGCATCTCAGAAGTTTGATTAGTACTTAAGATTGCTCTAAAAACCTAAGGCATTGTCTTGCTGTGTTCTACATAATTTTATTGTGCTATGGTATGTCAATAAACTAATCAACCTTCATTTCAAACATGCTGACATCACCCTCAAACTCCTCCACCTCCACCTCGTTTTGTGTTAAAACGAAAGTTTCCCCTTACCGATTGAGCATACTTCCAATTTTGTCGCTTTGGGGAGTGTGCTTTCAAAGACGTACATCATCGCCATCAACTTGCCCATTACGCTGAGATAGAAGCCGTGGTTAGAGTTGCCGACGTGGACGTGTAGGCCGCATGATTTGTTAAGCTGAACTCTGAAGTTGGTAGTTACCACCCCACACACCTTCTTAATCTCCTCCATACTCCCCTTCGTGTTGGGAGAACAGTGGAAACGAGCTCGATACTCATCAACTCGTGTTCCTCAGGCTGACACTTGGTGGGCACAACTGAGGTGTCGTCCTTGTTACACCATACCGGATAGGCGCTTGGTGGGGATGCTTGCAGAGACCAAGGCATCCCTTGGGTCATTCGGGGGTTGTTGGTCAGACCGGGTCTTTAAATGAAGAGGGAGAGGGAGGCCGTCGGCGGGGGTGGTTAGGGACATCAAAATCGGAAGGGATGGTGGCGATGAGAACTTCGAATTCGACACCGAAGGTTGGAGGTGCCATCTCGAGTGGACTGCTGAGATAAGAAGAATGGAATGGTTCTCGTTGCTTGTGGTACTCACAGTTGGGAGTCGTTTATGGGATGTCAGGACGGCGAACAGTTTGGTTGTAGAAAGCAATACCAGATTGAAAAGCATTGCCCATGAATAGATACCTTGCCATTGTGGCATCATCTCAAATAACAACAAGGTGCTCGGCGATTTGTGCTTCGGGCAGCGAACCTGGTCTCGAAGACAAGGACGTTAATGTCGGAGTAGGAATAACGAATACTTTCGCATTCACAAAGCAATGTCAATGGCACTCTCGCAAACAAAGCTCCTTCATAGTTTGGTACTTCCTTTGTCCCTCCTCTTCAGAGCTGGCTTTCGTGCCAATACCTTGCGAACACTGTTGTTTTGATTCTCACAAACAGGTTGTGGACTTGTGGAAGGAACGCCATCACAAACTCGGATCAGAATATCTCAGGCAACAAATTCAAGTTTGAAAACTATGAAGTGGGGGCTAATTATTCTGTCAGCAATAGGAAGGCTCTAAGGGGTCTACATCTATATTTCATTAATTGTGGAATCTCTTCTCTACTCAATCGCAACTAAGAGTCACTTCCCAAACCATCGCGCCTTCCCAATCCGTCAATCAAGTCATCCCTTCCTTTCTTGGCGAGTAATTAAGTTTGCAAACGCCGTCGTTGTCAACAACACCCGCCTGGGTAGCTCAATCGGTAGAGCGTGTGACTCTTACCATCTCCCCTCACAGGGGCTCTGCAAGATCATCTCAAGGTCGCGGGTTCGAGCCCCGCCTCGGGCTCAATACCCGAGTTCCTCACTATAGGATGCTCATCTTTTGCCTAAATAACATTGGTGGTAAACTGGTGTGTAAATTTTGCGTGGTTTGAGGAGTTTTCTGAGGGGCGGAAGTGGTGTTACCACCATGGCACAACAATGCATGAGGGCAGGAGATTTCTTTTGGCCGAGACTGGTCTTGGATCTCTTGGCGACAGAACACAATCTTCCGGAGGCTATGGGACATAATATTATTGCATCGAACATTCAATTCTCATCACCGCTCTCGTGGCGCAATGGTAGCGCGCAAGACTTCTAATCTTGAGGCTCTGGGTTCGAGCCCCAGCGGGAGTGCTATTTGAGAGAATAAGGGCATAACCCCCTATTTCACTTTTGCTAAGTATGGATTGGTACCACATAGCCTCAGAAGCTTCGGTTTGTGTGATGTGGGCTGTGGCGCCAATATTGGCTCGTCTATTGAGTATCGTTGCCTCTACGAATAGTGAACGAGGTTACTGCGTTAGATATACGAACGGCGTGTAGAGATCGAAGATTTCTGGTATTCCTCCGTGTTGGTTGACACGCAGACAGGGATATGAAGGGAAAGGGCCTGTTGAGCAATAGGTCTGATTTTGAGAGTCGAAGGGCTGACTACTAGACGAAGCCAGGGTTGGCACATAGGGCGTCTGAGTGGGAAGCACTTATTTGCTGGGTTGTATTGGTAGAGTGGCTCGAGGAGTTGAGGACTGGCTTGCCTCTGGCCTCTGGCTTAATGAGTGGGAAGTAGATATCGGGTGGGGAAACGAGAATTTGAATCAAATTTGGTTCTGGCCTGGTGTGACTGCTGAGACGACCAAGTCTCCACCACAAAGGTGCATCATATGAGTCAGAAGATCCCCAAGCGTGTGCGAGAACTCACCCGCCGAGTGAAGTACTGTCCTTGAAATGCATGTGGAAAGTGATACTGGCTGATATCGCTGGTTGGTATATAAGACCTCGCTTGTCGAATTGGTATACAATATAGGGCAATATCCACACTCTAGGATCTGAACAACTTCAAGGCCTCGTCCTCTCCAAGTGCCTCGTCCTCCTCTTCACTCTCAACATCCTCACCAAGATCCATTCTCTGTCCCAGCAGGGTGCCAAAGAATCTATCCAAGGCTTCCGGCTCCCAGCTCGTCCTATCCTCGGGCGCCATAAAGTTCTGCAACTTCTCGTGAACAGTAAACTTCATTTTTCTTCCCTTACTCGCCTTAGTATCGACATTCTTCTTCGTCTTGGCCTCCTTAACAGCCGCCCATTGTGCAACTGATTGTCCCAGGGCACCTGCTGACACGGATCCGGCATCAATCATACGCTGATCAACGAGCTCCTTGAGCAAAAGTTGATAAAAATCGGCATCGTCGAAAATGTTGGCATCTTCCACGAGCTTGGCCTTGACCTGCACTGGTGCACAGGAACGTGGCAGATGTGTGCGCTTAACGAGACGTTCGCCATTTGTGCCGGAGAGCTGCTCGGAAAGGACATCGGTGATGGATTGCTCAGCAGTTTGGTTGAGCTTTCTTGATACTGGTGTAGCGGTAGTGCCGCGGACCTTTGCGGACCACTTCTCAAGTGTTGCCTGGCGCTTTGGAAGACCTTGGGTTTCGGAGGTTTGAAGATTTGCCCAGATGTCTGCGCTTGGGGAATCGGTGGTGAAAGTTGCAAGCTTGCGCTTCTTGCTGGTGGTGTTGCCCTTATCTAGCTCGTGGCGCATGGCATTGAGTGTATTTAGAAGCTTGACGGCTGCCTCTTCGGCGGCCTTGTATGGTGTTGGCTCATCCTCCGTCTCCTCAACGGCAGCGAGGGAGTTAGTAGCGACGAGTGCCCTCTGCAGACGGATTCGGACGTTCAACAGCGAATCGAAGGTCTTGCGCTGCGCCTTAACCGCGATACCCTTCTCAGTGTCTGCCTTCGCTGCTTGGGAGATGGTGGCAACGACAGTCCTCTGTTCCTCGCTCATCATCTTCCTGAGCTCAGCGCGGCGTGCTGACTCTTCATCTCCATCCTCGGCGTCGCTCTCCTCAGAATCCTCAGAATCCTCATCATCGTCCTCATCGGACTCTTCCTCTTGATCCACATCCATGGCCTCCACATCGGACTGGTCCTCGTTCTCAGACTCTTCTTCCTCAGACCCAGTCTCCTCCTCAACCTCAACCTCGACACCAACACCACCATCCGAATCCGAGCTTGGCTCTTCGCCGTCCATATCAAGCTCAACCTCCTCGGCAACATCTTCTGCGTTCATCATGTCGTGGTCTTCATCGAATTCCTCTTCTGCAACTTCGGCTTCGTTCTCATCGCTATCGGACATAAAGTCCGCGGCGACTGCCCTCTTGGTCTGAGCCGTGTTCTTTGACACCTTTGGCTTGCCGCTTCCACGGAAGACAAACTTGTCGAACTTCTCATTGTCCGACTCGCCCAAAGCCTCGTCGCTATCGATCTCGCCATCAACCTCCTCGGCATCCAGGTCAACGGTATCCGGATCCACAAAGTTCTCGGAGTTCTCGTCGCTCTCCTCAGCGGACTCATCTTCATCATCATCGTCGTTCATGAGATTCTTGCGGCTAACGCGCGCACCTGAGTACTCGGGGCCAAGAGCGAGTTCGACTGGTTTGCGGAGCTTACTCATTCTAAAGTGATGGTCAGTAACACGCAGTAAAACCGTAGCATCCGTCCCGAGCTTACCCAACAGCCACATAGTGCTCGGTTCCCAAGTTGGCCTCCTCCTCATCTTCAGAACCACTCTCATCTGTGCCCGAGTTGACATTCTCCTCTGGGTCAAACTCTGTTCCGCGTCAGTTTTGCGCCTTATGACACTCCTGAAATCAGCGCATACCTCGCACAGGCTTGTCCTCCAACTCCTTTACAGCTTGCGCAAGCGAACTTTTTCCCTTCGCCATTTTATCGGTATAAGTATTTGCTTCTTGCGTCTCACCCTGCTGTCCAGGCCAAAAAGTTCTCAAGAAATTCCTCAGCGACCCTGTTATCTTGGCGCTGATACCCGACGCTAGCGGCCGATTGTTTCCGGCCGACATGCTTGTGGACAGGTGGAGACGAGGCTGTCAGGCTGAGGACTGTCTTTGGGTTGCTGATGCAAGATAGTTGACGAGAAACAAAGATGGCAACGACAAGGAGGTTGTTTTCGACCCTGAGGGCGCTACAGCATGAAAACCCGCTGGTGGGTTGACCGTGGAAACTAAGTAGAAGTAGGCTAACGAGGAAATATAAAGGGATTGCCACGATCAGGCACAATTCCGCGCTTTCAGAGAGGGCTTCCTGAAAAGAGAGCTATCAAAGACGTGAAGCATGTAATTGCTGTGAGTTCTGCGAAAGGAGGCGTCGGAAAATCAACAATCTCTGGTACACTCTTGTCAAAAAAGTGAAGAAGGAAGCTAGAACTGACAAAAGGCAGTCAATCTTGCTCTTGCATTCGCTCAGCGCGGACTTCGCGCCGGCATTCTCGACACAGACATCTTTGGACCAAGCATACCTACGCTCTTGAACCTTTCGGGCGAGCCACGCCTATCAGAAAGTACGACTTGATCCACGATTACCTTCCTCGAGCAGTTGTACTAATTAAGCACAGACAACCAACTCCTTCCGCTCTCAAACTATGGTCTGAAATCCATGTCGATGGGCTACCTCGTCGGCGAGGAAGCTCCTGTAGTATGGAGAGGTCTCATGGTCATGAAAGCACTCCAACAACTACTCCACGAAGTGCACTGGGGCGGGCTCGACATCCTCGTCCTCGACCTTCCACCAGGAACTGGCGACACACAACTTACCATCACCCAACAGATTGAGCTTTCTGGTGCCGTCATCGTCAGCACACCCCAGGACATTGCACTAAAGGATGCTATAAAGGGCATCAACATGTTTGAGAAGATGAAGATCCCAGTCTTGGGTATGGTGCAGAACATGAGCCTATTCACCTGCCCATGCTGCGGCACGAAGTCTCATATCTTTGGTGGCGGAGAGGACGAGGGTAGCGGCATGCACGCGATCGGGGTTGAGAGGGCTTGCAAGAAGCACGGTATTCAATTCCTAGGTGATGTGCCGCTGCATCCAAAGATCTGTGACGACGCAGATAGAGGGAAGCCGACAGTGGTAAGTGAGCCTAAGAGCGAGAGGGCTGAAGCATATCGGGCGATTGCAGATAAGGTTGGTAGAGGAATCGGGTTGTTTTGAACTCGAAACCAATTTCAGCTTACTCTAACGCGCCGATGCCGTCTTGTCAAAACCATTTGATAGCCCTTCCAGGGACTTCATACTTCGCATGACACCCAGTTATTGGATTGCAGAATTGAACATACTGCCGACTGTTACCGCTGTTATAGAGTTGCTACAGACGATCGACGGCGATGCCAGACTATAATCTTTCGTAATGGCAAGCCGGGTTTAAAGAAATTCGGCCATAGTTGCTGGCCTTATCGCCATTGTACGAGTGTACGGGGTACTCATACCAGCAGGCGGCTCCCATGCGTTCCTGCGGCACTGTTGACTGTAGTCGTGCAGAAATGATCTTCCGACCAGAAGTTCTAAAATCAGATAGTCGTATTAATGGTTGGGAGACTGGCCGCGCAGGCTGAGGAAACTGAAGTACGGCAGATGTACTGTCCTGCATGTGTTTGGTACATGACCATTTTAACTTGGGTAACTGTGGGAGCTCTCGAGCCCTTTGTTTTCTTCGGCGGCTATGGAAGTTTGAGCACGGAGTATTGTGCAAACAAAATCAGTGTCTTGTGGAGATCTTTTTCTTACTCCGTACATAGTTAGAAAAAGCACCTAGCTGACATCCGGCGGATTGCCGTTTGCCCCATGATTGATATTGCTGTGATCAAACCTCACTTCCGTCACCGATACCTGACGCGACGTAGGTAGTGGGTCGGCTAAAGGAAAGTAGGCTGTAGCGTCCTTTCATAGTTTACCCCTCCTGTCTCTTGTCTCTTGTCAAAGTCACTGGAAGTCTGACTCTCGCGTGCCTCAACCAGCAAGGTTGTGACGTGTCCCACTTAATCCTTAATCGCTCACTTACACTTCCAAATATCGTCAAAACAACACAGTTCATCATTTCAATTTGTACTTCAGAAGTTCAATCTATTCTGAGACAGAGAGGGGCCACAACGGTGACAAGTTTCCCTTGCGAAACACTCCGTTAGATGAGGGGCTCCTCCACGCCAACCGTGTCTAATTGGCTGACACTCCCATCACCAACGGACCTGGCCCAGCGTACTGTGTTCGTAGCGCAGCGCAAGCGCGGCACCACCCTCCACCGAAACTGCGCCTGGGCAATTGGGACCCGTTAGACGCTTGGAGAGGCCCATAACCTTGACCAAACCATCTCTCAATCAAGACCACTAATTCGACTGATCGACTTCCAAATCTCTTATTTGTAAACACTACTGCGAGCTTCCTTATCCTTCTTACCTTTTGCGATGGAAGAGTCCAGGTCGACATCGCGCAAATTGAAGAAACCGCCACCAGGCAGCCTGAAGTCGCGTTCCCGAACCTCAGAATCGACTTTGTCCTCTACTCGTATCTCCAGGCTCGACAGCAATTCGACCCACAGCCAGCGCAGCTCAACTAGTTTGCAACGCGGTCCCTCCGCGCCGTATCAGCGGTCAAACCACAACACATTCGTTGTTGGGCGCAAACACAGCACACCAAGTTCTGCAGCCTACACTTCGTCCAACTCGTCGCTCGACCGCCAAATGAGCGGTCCGTCACCAGCCGTGGCTCCCCACGAGCTAAATGCCCCTCCGGGGCAGAATGGGGCAAAGCCGTATTCCAACCCACAGGGACGCAATCTGCTCGAGACGTCTTCCGAAGAGTTTATCGGTGCGCCTTTCGACGGCTCCGGCATTCTCAATCAAATCGATTCAACAAAGGCGACAGGCTACCAGAACTCTTTACGCAGGCCACCACCACCACCTCTATCGTACACCAGTCCACTGCCAATCAATATGAGTGCGCCACTGCGGCAGTCGACAAGTTTCACGGCTGGCGAGCGCATAACCGAAAAGATACCCGCAGCTCGTGCAGCGGAAGTACAAGTTATAAGCCCAAAGGGATACTCTGATGAGGCGAAAGAGCCCAAGAGCACATTGACGAGGAAGAAGACGGGCTTCTCCGGTTTCATGAACAGTTTAGTTGGTTCGCCACGCCGCATCAACATATCAGCGCCAGAAAATCCAGTACATGTTACACACGTTGGCTACGACAATGATACAGGAGTGTTCACTGTAAGTGGAAGTCGTCTTTTTATTTAACATTATCGCTGATTCGTGCCGTCAGGGACTACCAAAAGAATGGCAACGATTACTGAACGACAGTGGCATCACAAAGAAAGAGCAAGAGCAGAATCCGCAGGCTATCGTCGATATTGTTACCTTCTACAAGGACAATGCGCAAAAGGGCGAAGACGAGGCGGTATGGGAGAAGTTTGATCATGCAAGGCCAGCGGAGCCACAAAGATCTGGCGCAATCTCACCTGGCGTCATATCGCCACAGATGATTTCTCATCCGAGCTATCAAGCCATGACTCCTATGATGAGCCCCCCTTCGAGTCCTCGATTTCCGCCAACAGGGTCTAGCTTCGAAAATCCCCGCTCTCCCCCGCCCGTACCTCGCTCAACGCCTCAGTTGCCTCCTATTGGCTTCACTACGGATCCATCTGGCTTAGTTCCCAGCAGACCAGCACCACGTCCTCCAATGGCAGGACCGGCTAGAACAGCGCCTGCAGCTCCTCCTCGTCTTCTTGCAAAGGATACACCCGCAAGCTTGCCGAGACCGAATGTCGACCTTCCAGCACTGACGTATGTGCCTCCAGTCGAACCGCAGCATGACATGTCTACAATGCTTCCAGAGGAGCACAGATCGCGATCAAACTCGCGATCAAACTCGCGATCAAACTCGCGATCAAACTCGCGATCAAACTCGCGTGCGACTGGCGTGTCGCCATATGCGCAGGCGCAGCAACTTACACCGCAGCAAGCGTACCAGCAGCAGTTGCTCCAAAATCAGGAGCAGGCTCTTGCGGCAACCATACAGCGTAGCCAGAGTATGAAGCGTACACAGAGTATCCAGCGCAGCCAGAGCAAGCGTGTTCAGCAGCAGAGCCACCAAGAACCAACTCCGCCTACCTCGCAGCATCAGGTTGTTCGCGTTGCGGACGAAAATGATATTCCTATGCCAACACTTACAGCACGCGTGGGTCCAGCACCGAGAGCGAGACAACGCCCCCGCCAAAGTACCGGAATTGACATCGTAGAGAGGTTGCAGCGTATTTGCACAGATGTCGATCCAAGAGACATCTACAAGAATCTCAATAAGATTGGCCAAGGTGCTTCGGGTGGTGTTTTCACGGCGTACGAGCGAGGCACGAATAGGTGTGTTGCCATCAAGCAGATGAACCTGGAGCAGCAGCCGAAGAAGGATCTGATCATCAACGAGATCATTGTTATGAAGGAAAGCTCACACCCCAACATTGTCAACTTCATCGACAGTTACCTTGTCGGGGGTGACTTGTGGGTCACCATGGAGTACATGGAGGGAGGCAGCTTGACTGATGTGGTGACTTTCAATATTATGACCGAGGGCCAGATTGCCGCTGTTTGCCGTGAGACTCTGAAAGGACTTCAGCATCTCCATTCCAAGGGCGTTATTCACCGTGATATCAAATCTGACAATATTCTCTTGTCGATGGATGGTAACATCAAGCTGAGTAAGTCAAATTCTTTCTAACTCATGGCAACACTGCTAACCTGTTAATAGCTGATTTTGGCTTCTGTGCTCAAATAAACGAGGCTCACAATAAGCGTACGACCATGGTTGGCACTCCATATTGGATGGCACCAGAAGTCGTGACCAGGAAGGAGTATGGTCGCAAAGTCGACATTTGGTCACTTGGCATCATGGCCATCGAGATGATCGAGGGCGAGCCACCATATCTGACAGAGTCACCACTTCGTGCTTTGTGGTTGATTGCAACCAACGGTACTCCCACCATAAAAGACGAGGCTGCTCATACCCCAGTCTTTAAAGACTTCCTGTACTTTGCGCTCAAGGTTGATCCGGAGAAGCGTGCCTCAGCTCACGATCTGTTGAGGCACGATTTCATGAAGTGCTGTGCAGATTTGAGCCAGCTCTCACCGCTTGTGAGGTCTGCTCGCATTGCACGGCAGCAGGAACTAGCACAGAAGGGGAATTAGGTGGCACCTAGTTCTCTGCGACTCTCTTTTCGCGTAACTCTGCTTTTTTATTGCTCGACTTCTTTGGGATGATCTTACATGTTCATCAGCACAGCGTGGCGCTTGGAGTTGGACTGTTTGGACGGTCCATGGGTACGCGTACTCTCGGAGGAAGTGGCAATTGTTGAGCACAGCAATCACCTTCTGTCTTTTGGCAATATACGAAAATACTACGACAAACTCAAAACAGTCGCACAAATGACGGGACGCGATCTGAAACACAGTTCACTAGGGAATGAGGATCTCGTCGATGCATTTAAGATACGATGAAGTGATGTATATACCAACCAGGCACTCGTAACATTCATGGAGGAGATCTCTGGTGAGAGATTTGGAGAGATTTGGAGAGATTTTGACAACCGACATGTGTGCAAAGGATACTGAGGATTTAGCTGGCGTTCCGTTACAGGGCGGTAACAATCGTAAATGGCCTTATAATACTGGTACATCATCACAAGCTTCGCAAAATGCTTACGTTCTGTCGCTGGTGCGCGTCCGGTGCAAGATAATCAACGAGTTCTGGCGTGACTTTAATACTAACAGCAGGGTTCATGTTCCTTGGAATCCTTTGCGGCATTGTGCAAGTTGCAGAAGAGTGCTTTCATGTGAAGGTGATGGCTGTGCTCGGCGAAGTTTCAGCCACAGGATGATGCCGTCACGTGGCTTGTAGCTCCAAACATTTCCGAATTCTCAGTGCCGATGTCGCATTCGACGTTCTCGGCCTTCGAACACGAGGTGTTCTGGAACGGCCGGTCTAGATTCCCATCCATATTTCTCAAGTCTCCAATAATCGTATTCTCGGCCGATATCGACCTCGTGGGACCTCCGTCACCGACACAATCGCTTGACATCTGACAAGGAACTTCACCATCCGGGAGCTTGAGGCTCTTTCGCTCCCCGAACTCTGCACAATATAGCTCGGCGAAGTGCCCATTCCCAGGGAGAAAGCCGAGTGGCGTGACCTCGGTGAGTTTCTAAAAATCATTCTTGCACTCACGTCTCTTTCATAACCAACCCCATACATCAGACCAGGCTTGCAACTTCAGACAAAACAGCACGCAAGCCTATTATTGCCACCGACAACTATGTTGCGTACGCGTGGCTGGCGGCTTCTACGTCCTGATGTGAAGGTTGGCGTCGCCAGTGTGTTCTGGCGGGAACGGGGGTGCCCCGAAAAAAGGGTCGCACAGGCACAACGACGATAAGCCGGGACTTGGGTGCGAATCAGGGATTTGAACCTGAATTCATGAATTGATTATGGCAACCGCTAGCCTGGAAGGGGGGGTAACAACGGCTGCGGCCAACACTGGATAAACGGCGGGCGATCAATCAACAATAAGCGCATTGTTGCATCCAATGTCGAGCAGGTGGGTTCACTCTAAAGATGTTTGACCGCGTGCGTATAGGCGGGAGCGCTAGCACCAACGAATCGAAAGTCCGTGACGGCGCCACGCTAGATCCGCGTTTTAACCCACTCCCGGGATCCCTCGTGCCTTTTGTCACCAGCTGTTGCCAAAGGGGCAGGCAGCTGCAGCGAAAAGACGATTGGCGTTCCTTGGCTTCGAAATGGCAGTGTCGCACCCGGTCCTGCCATCCCACTGGATCAGCGCTCCCATATGTCGTCATGCAATTCTAAGTGCGTGGGTGCGTGGATGACTCCATCCGCAAGCCGTAGCTCTACGGGAAATGCATATTTTGCCGGACACTGATGGAAGTCACTTACAAATCTATACTGGCAGAAAGTGTGTGTCAAAGTGGGATAGCGGCATACAGTAGCTGCTGCCGTTCGATCTTACCCCTCTTTCGCTATACGGCGAGCATTACCACGACAATCCGGCGAGTGAGGGTCATTAGAGAAGAAAAAGTTGAGTTGGTGACGGGAGATTGGCGACAGGGAGTGGGAGGGGTGGAAGAAGCAGTGGGAGGGAGTGGCAGCAGTGGTCGGGGCTGAATTTCATCTCCCTGACCCGGTGGCTGTGGCTCCAGCGCTCACCAGAGTACAGTAACGGTTAGCTTGCGGGTTATAGTATCTTGACTATCTTGACTATCTTGACTATCTTGACTATCTTGACTACTCGTATCTGCTCGTATCTTGTGCCATGGGTGATTCTCGCTCCTGCATCTTATTGGAACCTGATTGATTCTGTTTCGTGCCTCTGCCGCCCCACCCTCCGCCAGAGACACAACCCCGTCTCCACAGGTTACGGAGTACTCGCCCTACCATTAGGTACCAATACCTTGCCGCAAAGTGCGATCCTTACATACTCCGCACATAAACTTAAACCGCATGCAAAGAGCAGGCCATTTTGATCTCGGCAATTCAGCCATTTCTGCCGCGAGAACACCATCTACTGGGAAGAAAGTGAAAAGCATACTCTCTCAAGCATACTATCTCAAGCTCAACGAGACCGTCTCCTGCTTTTGGACCTGTCACTTGTCCTCTTCTGTGTTAGGACCTTCTATTCCGTTCCAACGTCCTGTCCCAGCGCTTGGTTCCCGGGGTTTGAGCCAGAGTACCGCGCTTTCCTTCGCGCTCAATCGTACCGTACTCCTGTGGTCAAGACAGGCTTGGCCTCGAACCATTTCAATTTCGGATTCCGGTGGTAGCAACTTTCACCAAAAACGCTTCAGTGCGACACTTCGCCTCGAGCTCGACTGATCTGCGACATATCTTCACCGCCAAGATTTCGACAACCGTCAGACACGAGCGAGCGATCTACCGAGCGATGGGTTGAAATTAGAATCTAGCCCACGGACCACCATTTGAACGCGGACACAGGAGTCGACCCTGGTCGTCAGATACATAGCAAATGGCGGATAAACCACATACACGTCCTATGCGGATAAATATACCGGACTCTCCTCTGTTGAGGCCTTCGAATGAAAGCGAGGAAAAGCACCTCGAGGAGCAAGTCTCTCCGAAGAGCGCCTCAGCCCGACCCACAGTATTGACCTTCAGCACTGGAACAACCCCATCGTCAGATACGCCGCCGCCTACCTCCAGATCTTTATCGAGTAATAAACAGATGGGACATGACCCAAACGACCGCGTTTTTCCTGTTCGCTCAGTCGTATCAGTAGACGTGGATGCAGTACAAGCGCCCCTGAAATCCGGGAGAAAGTTGTCGCAAGGGTATGAGGGCTCTCTTGGATTCTCTGCGATCGGAAGGGCAGATTCCGGGCGAAGCCAGGCTCGACACAATGCTCGAATTGCATCCGCAAGTTCCGACAGCAGGTCGATAAAGTCCAAAGGCTCGAGCACGCGCAAGTCTCAACTGTCAGGCAGATCCGGACATGGCATGGAGCGTGCAGCCCGAACGAGCGCCAAAGATAATATCACAGAGACCATATCAGAGTCTCCCACATCAGAGAAGCCAGATCTTGATAGGAAACGAACTTGGTCGGGAGCCAGACGCCCTAATCTAGATGATGGAGTATGTGACGCTGCCAACCACACGCAGCTGTTCAGAAACGCAGCATCAGACGACACCACAGAGAAGGCCGAAAGCAGCATAATGGCCTCGAATACTAGCACGTCGGAGGATGGCAGAAGGTCACCATTAGACCAAGACACATCACAACCGCCTGTTGTCACCGCACGTTTCAAGCATGTAATCACCAAGGAAGGTCATGCAATAATAACGGGGCGTGATGGTGACGCTCTTCAGAAGTGCGAGGATGAGCCTATTCACATCCCGGGTGCAGTTCAGAGCTTCGGTCTCTTGATAGCTGTCTCTGAAGATGCAGAAGGTGTTCTTACAGTACGAATTGTCAGCGAGAACTCGCATAGAATGATTGGCTACACGCCACAGGAGCTTTTCAAACTGAAAAGCTTTACAAACATATTGTCTGAAGAGCAGGCAGACAATGTTCTGGACCATATTGATTTTATTCGTGACGAGGAAGCAGATCCGGTGAGCAACGGCCCGGAGGTCTTCATTATTACTATAAGAAACAAGTGCAAAAAGGCAGTCAAGCTTTGGTGTGCCATGCATATCAACCCTAATCGTCCAGATCTGGTTATAATGGAGTTCGAACTGGATGATGATCAGTTTTACCCCGTAGCTCCACCGAGTGACGAGCTTGAGGAGGAGCCAGAGAATACGCTAGACCAGTCTCCCACTTACGAGGAGCTAAAAGAGAGTACTCATCAGTCAAATAAGCCTCTCCGCGTCTTACGAAGTGCTCGCAAGCGTAAGGGAGAGGCTGCCGCCATGGAAGTGTTCAATATCTTTTCACAAGTGCAAGAACAGCTATCGGCGGCCAAGAATCTGGTTGAGTTTCTCAAAGTTCTGGTGGGAGTTGTGAAGGAGCTGACTGGGTTTCATCGCGTTATGATATATCAATTTGATAGCAGTTGGAACGGACGTGTTGTCACAGAGCTGGTTGATCCGCGCGCAACCAAAGATTTGTACTATGGTCTTAACTTCCCGGCCTCGGATATCCCTAAACAAGCCAGAGATCTGTACAGCCTGAACAGGGTCCGCCTGCTATACGACCGTGATCTGGAAACGTCAAGACTCGTTTGCAGGACAGTGGCAGATCTTGAGACGCCGCTGGATCTTAGTCACTCTTATCTTCGTGCCATGTCTCCTATTCATATCAAGTATTTGGCGAATATGGCTGTGAGGTCATCCATGTCAATATCCATCAACGCTTTCGGAGAGCTTTGGGGATTGGCTTCATGCCATTCTTATGGGGCCAAGGGCATGCGCGTGCCTTTTCCGATCAGAAAGATGTGTCGTTTGATTGGAGACACTGCGTCGCGGAATATTGAGAGACTCTCGTATGCATCTCGACTACAGGCGAGGAAGCTGATAAATACTGTTTCGACCGAGTCGAATCCATCAGGATACATTATCGCTTCGTCTGACGACCTTCTCAAACTCTTCGATGCCGACTTTGGCCTTTTGTCTATCCGCGGCGAGACGAGGATATTAGGCAAGCTGGAGCACTCGCAGGAAGCGCTTGCTATGCTGGAATACCTTCGCATGCGCAACATAAACTCGATAATCACTTCTCAAGATATCAAACAAGACTTTCCAGATCTTAGGTATCCGCCGGGGTTTAAGTGCATTGCGGGTTTACTGCTCGTTCCTTTGGCTCTTGGTGGATCGGACTTCATAGTCGCTTTCCGCAAAGGACAGATCAAAGATGTCAAATGGGCAGGTAATCCATATGAAAAGTTTACCAGGGCAGGTACGGAAGGATTTCTTGAACCAAGAAAGAGTTTCAAGATATGGAGCGAGACGATCGTTGGACAATGCCGCGAATGGACAGAAGAGCAAATTGAGACAGCTGCTGTTCTGTGCTTGGTCTACGGAAAGTTCATTGAGGTATGGCGCCAGAAGGAGGAGGCATTACATAGTAGCCAACTGACAAAGCTGTTATTGGCCAACTCTGCACACGAAGTCAGAACACCATTGAACGCCATTATCAACTACCTTGAAATTGCGTTAGAGGGCGATTTGGACCAAGAAACAAGAGACAATCTTGCCAAGTCCCATTCAGCATCGAAGTCATTGATCTACGTTATCAATGATCTCCTCGATCTTACCAAGACCGAAATTGGCCTCGACCTCATTAACGATGAAATCTTTGACCTCCCATCTACAGCCAAAGAAGCTACGGAGATATTCAAAAGTGATGCAAGAAGGAAGGGCATCGACTATAACCTCACCCTGCGTCCTGGAGTTCCAACACGTGTGCAAGGAGACCAGCGCAAGGTGCGCCAGGTTATTCTAAACCTCACTGTGAATGCCATGCAACACACCATCGCCGGCTCTGTGAACGTAGAGCTCCTGCTTGCCAAGAGAGAAAACGAATCTGTTTCGGTGGAAATTGTTGTTGAGGACACGGGTACTGGCATGTCCGACGAGACGTTAGATGCATTGTTCAGAGACCTCGAGCAGGTTTCAACAGGTGATGACATATTTGTCAAGGCAGAACAGCAAGACCAGGGACAAGTAGCCAGCACAACGCAAAAGAAGAGGACTCTTGGTCTAGGATTGGCAGTCGTTGCTCGCATCGTTCGAAACATGAATGGACAACTTCGACTGAAGTCGGAACTAGGCCATGGGTCACGCGTCGTCGTTCAGCTACCATTTGCTTTACCAGAAGATTGCCTGGATGCCGAGACTGTCTCGGGAAGGTCAGATCCCATTTCTGCTGTGGTCGACTGTGTCTCGAGTCAGGCCTGTCCCAAAGGAGAGTTGATGCTTGTTGATAAGGCTAGCTCGTACATATCTGACGTTAGCGGCCGCTCTATGGACGAAGTTATGAACATAACTAGTTCTAAAAGTGCCTCGACTGGCAAGAGCAGTTTTGGCAGCAACAAGGGCGATATAGAGAGAATGATCGATGCGATAGCACATCCGCACCTGATGGGCAGGCCACGAGGAAACAACGGGCCCTTCCAACAAAGATCTCAGAGCAATGATTCTGGCCACATCAGACAGGGTGTCGCGAGCGTCGCTCATGGCCAGCCATTCAGGACAGAGTCTTATGATGAGACGCTGCGTAAGGATCACAAACTTTGGAGATCGAAATCTCAGAGTTTTACCGTAGTGCCGCAGGAATGGCGCTCTTTGCCGACGTCTCGTTCCGGTGGCAGTGCCATCATAAACGACAGCAGAGCGCCTATCAAGGCTATTCGCGTTCCGGATGAGCCAGGCCAAGGATCTCCAGCTGTGATACCAAACGGTCCTCAAACCCATCATCCATTTGGGTTTAACCTCCCGGAGCGCCCGAAGTACACAGAGACACATGGACCTATTGACGAGATGGTTTCGCCGGTTTCTCAGTCTGCGGCGCACCTGTCGGTTCTTGTTGCCGAGGATGATCCGATCAACAGCCGCATCGTCATGAAGCGTCTCGAAAAGGCTGGCCACGAGGTTTATCTTACGGTAAATGGAGAGGAGTGCGCGTCTGCATATGGCGAGAAGCCAGGGTTCTTCGATGTTGTCCTCATGGATATGCAGATGCCCATTGTCGACGGTCTTACGTCAACACAAATGATCCGCAGTCATGAGAAGATCTCGAGTCCTTCCATTTTGAGTCCTAGAGCGGCTCGTAACAGACGTGTGCCCATTTTTGCAGTCTCGGCTAGTCTTATTGAGAGAGACCATGTTCGTTATATCGATGCGGGCTTCGATGGCTGGATCCTGAAGCCGGTCGACTTTAAGAGATTGGGTGTGCTCATGACAGGCATTGTCTCCAAGGAGACGAGGGATAGATGTGTATATGTTCCTGGCCACTGGGAGAATGGCGGATGGTTTTCGCCAAATGATTCATCATCAAGTCGAGACCGTGCCAGTACGTGACCAATGCGTCGCACAGAGGATGAAACAGGCACACAGGGGCGCCACACCACAGGAACCTCGCCCGAAAGGAGAAATTCGCGATCTGGTACACCGAATCTTTCAGTTGCCGATAGCGACGAAACAGTCGTGCCAAGCATCGCGACTGGGAGCAGTGAAGGAGGCGGACCAAGTACTGCAGACAGAAAGCCGAGGAACAAAAGTCGTGAGAGAGAAGTGCTTGGTGCTGCCAGGAGAGCTTACAGTAGAGATGGCCCGAAGAAACCCTTGATGATTGATGAAAGACTGAAGCGCCCTGAAGGAACTAAGTGTGAGGCTGTGGACGTCACGTCCGAGATTAGTGGGTTATGATAGACCATGTGTGCACACGCACGCTTGCATGAAGATGGAAGGGTAGCCGAAGGTGGAGTGAGGGGGAAAGGAAAAAGATAGCACAGACGTATGTGCAGGGGTTTGGAGATTTCGCTTGACAAGATACCATGCACACGCACATCGCACACGGGTGGAGGTGGTCGGCGTTACAGAGGGACAGACTTGGGTCTCGCACAGCATATATGACAATTGTAAAGAGAGTATAACACGAGAGGTGTAAGATTATTACTGTACATACCATAGCTCCGTGGAGTAGCTTGGATCAGAGTAATGGGCACAACAAAGAACACATTCAAAACAATACTTTCATGCTTGCTTTCGCCGATTGCAGTTAACCTATATTGATTTTTGCGGCATGCTCATAGCATGGAAAGTTGATAATTGACATCTGCCACTGTACTTTATATCGCGCTTGAAGAATATGGCGGCCGCGTCCGCTTATCGCTTGGCCATGCGGCCTTATCCTAGGATCAACCTCCATTATGCTGCTTGACCTAAATGCGACAAGTTCGAGCTCATCAATTGCACAGCGACCACACGTTTTTCATCCACGCACTTCTAGAGTTTTCTCATCTATTTCTGCTGTATATTCTTATGAATAGAGCGACAAAAGCGATATATCAGCACTGTCAGGCGACTTCGCAACCTACCATTGCGCCTACCCATCCAAGCGCCCTCCACGGCAACCACGTCCCATCGTCACGCTCTGTCATCAGATACAACATCGGCCCATACCACGCACTCACCTTTGACCTCTATATCACCCACAGGAGCTTTGCACGAGCCAAATTCGTCGCACACGCGCGCAAGCAATGCTCCTCACCAAACCCATGACAGCCCTACTCTCTTCCTCGCTCTCCCCACCCCTCACAACTCTCTGTCTCCTCTCGCCCTCGGGACAGATCCTGGCGAGCGCAAGCAATTTACCGAGCAGTATACTCCGGAGTCGGGCGACGCTTGCCGTCGGAGTTTGGGAAGTGTATGAGCTGGAGACTGCGGCTATTGAAGCCGCGACGTCGGAAGCTACAACCGAGAGGGAGGACGGGGATGAAGAGGGGGACCAGCCAGGGAAGCAATATGGTGGAGGTGATGAGAAGGACGGAAAGGAGGGGAGGAGGATAAAGACGATTACTTTACAGCTCTCACACGGCATCGTATCCCTACGGAAGTTAAGCTGTGGACTCCTCGTCATGGGCCTCTCGGACACGTCTTCCACTAACTCCCATACCCAACAAACCCATCAATCCTCACATCACCTCGTAAACAACAGCAAAACCCCTTCCAATGTAGCGTCGCCAGCAACCTCCCACCCAAGATCTAACCAGGGATCCTTCAGAGGCAGAACACATATGGTTGGGAGTCCTCCAACGCATGATGGGGGATACAGTGCGGGGGCGAGTGATGCGGGGAGTGTGGGGACTGTGACCGGACGGGGGAGGGAAGTGCAGGCCTTAAGGAGGAGGACGGATGAGGTGGGTAGGTGGTTGGAGAGGGAGTTGATTGGGTATAGGCCAGCGGAGGGATTTTAAAAATTGGAACGAGCAGAAGAGGAAGGAATGGGAGGATTGCTTGCAAGGTACCTTGAGTGGGAGTTTGTGCATTCTAGCGATAATGCATCACGGGCGATGAAAAGGCGTTGATGATAGAGCGAATCAAGCGAGCTTCTATGGAGCATTCAGCGACAATGCGGTTTAGACCTCGTAGTCGGGTACTAACCCATTGAAAACCCCGAGGTTATAGCCAACGTCATAATTTGAAAAGTATCGTTCGTTCCAAGGTTATAACCGGTAAATGGGCAAGACAGCCAAGACAAGCTAAACCAGGATGAATATCTTTATTAAACCTAGTAAATCGACCACTTGCCTGGGGACGCTATACCCATTCGAGCCAAATATAGCAATACGCAAGCGTAGAATGTTTAACTCGGCCCAGCGCATTTCTCAAGATCATAGCTCCAATCGCCTAAGCATTTACTAGAGGACTTACTTAAATAGACACTAATGAAGGGTTTTCATGTTAAGCGATCTAACCGTAGCACTCGTAACATCGGCCGGCGCCTCCACCACTTCAACCCAGCGAGTACCACAACATCTCGAACTCCCACACACGAATTAGGGAATGCGGACAAAAATGTATGGTCACTACGAGGGTCGAACTCGCGACCTTGGCGTTATTAGCACCACGCTCTAACCAACTGAGCTAAGCGACCAGATTGTTATTTTTTGTGGCTTACAAATTTGTACATGTATCATTTTTTTTGGGAGGAAATGTGGAGCCAGATAGTGGACTTTTGAGTGGAGACCTCCCAAACCCTCATGATAATCAAAAAGCTACAAAAAGAACTTCTAGGGTGTCTCAGTGCTATTTATCTAGAGATGGCTACCTGTTGGACGACGGCGGATGCTTAATTGAATTGTTGGGGAAAGACGGTCGGAGAGGCTGGTTTGAGGGAGTGGCCGGTACCGGGGCGCTTCAGGACAGGCAGCTTGGGGCAGGTAAAATTGTTCGCCTAGTGTCAAAATCAAAGCCTTTTGGAACAAGTTTTGACAATCTGGAACTCTTAATGGGCCCTAGTACAGCGTAGGGTTACAAGTGCTATCTGCGGGAGCATGGGTCTAAACCTCAAAGCTCGATGCAAAAACTCAGAAAACTCCAACTCCGGCCGTCTCAAACAAAAACTCTAAGGATCTGCCTTCTCTTGGCAACTTTTAACATCCATCAAGGTTTGGTGGTGGAGCTGGACCTCGAATTTGTGCGGTAGTGAGGGTGCGGCCTTACCCAATTGGGAAGAAGTATCTCTCCCAATCTACCTGACATCCTGTCTTGAAGCCTCCCGGGCGGTACTAGAGAGGGAAGTTGGTTGCGTTAGCAACTCAGCTTTCGCGGGATACACTACTATGGCAGAATCAGCATTCGAGCTGCAACTGATTGTCTAATTAAAATCCTGCTTACTCGATGGCGTCCTTTGCCCTTCCATTGATCTATACTGATCTTTCGTCTCCATTGAATTCCTGAACAACAATCGTTTGGCAGACAGCTGTTCTTTGAGCAGCGGAAATATTGTTTGCAAAGTGATGGACTCATATACTAAGTATGATTCTCCTAAACTGATCAACTAACGAATGATTGACGTTCTAACCAAGATCTATATCCTAGACGACGGCATCACCTCCCATCTAAGCGCATAATGGCCTCTATGCTAATTCATAAAGCTCCCCCGTATGAATACTATCCGTCTTAGCCGGCTTCAATGGTGTCATCAAAGCTGCTCCACTCTCCTCACTTCCAAAGTCCAGCAGATCAAAACTGGAACTCCTTCCCGCTCTCCTCAACACCGTCCCGGCACTCCTTTCACTCTCCTCACTACTCATCGCTCCATCCATACCAGCACCATGCATTGTACTCCGGCTACCACTTCCCCCCCCCGTACTGATCTCTTTCTCTTTCTCCGTCTCCTGACTCCTAACCTCTATCGTCGTTTGGCTCCCCATCCCCTCCTTCTCAATCTGCGTTTCGTCTTCCATCTCCAGCTCCTGCTCAATGGCTTTCTCTTTATGCCTCAAGAAAGCATCTATTTGCAAAATTTCCTCCTCAATCTTATCGGCCGGCTCCAGCTCCAGCCTCACAAAACTCTGCTGAAGCAACTTCTCATTTGCACCCATCAGCAGGCCTCCAATATTACTCGCATACTCACTCATTCCCGGCATTTGCACAGGAACCACCTGGTTTAATATCTCAAGTCGACTCTCAGCTAACAATGCCCGCTTCTCCCACATATTCTTCTCCCTCTTCGCCTCCCTCAGCTGCTCACTCAGGGTCCCAAGATCATTAAGCGTGCTCTTTGTGGTGAGCTGTCTTTTAAACAACTCACATTCTTCATTCTTGGCATCCAATGATTTCTGCAAGTTTGTGACTTGCGAATACAACATACTGGTACCACGACCATGCCAGCCGTTGTTGAGAAACGGCACCTCCGCCGTAAAGCGCGCCCCTGGCTGCAGCGATGTTGGGCTCACCGTTGAAAAATTTGGCGATGCTCTGGGGTCAACGCTGAGAGCTGGCGAGCTAGAGCTGCGAGGAAGCGATGAAGTGGCGACTCTTTGGAGAGGCATATGCGATGCAACTGGTGGCTCGACAGGGCGAGGGAGGATCTTTCCAAGACTAGACAGGCGCTGGAAGCTGGAAGGCCGGGCCATGCCAAAACTGCTATGAGCATCGCCACCTTGTGGGAGACCACCTGCTATGCCATAGCTACCACTGACCATGCCGGGAAGAGGTAGACTAGGTGTTGTTCCTAAGGCAGGAGTTTGATCCAGCGCCGTGGTAGGAGCGGTGCTTTTATCCTCAGAAGTGTCTCTCTCTTCCTCCAAGTTTCTGACCGAACGGCGCCTTGATGGTGACCGTGGAGAAGATGTGGCTGCACGAAAGAGGTTGTTGGCCAAGTGGACCTTCCCGAGCAAAGTTTCAGAGTTAGCCAGCGTCTTTGTAGGCGTCCCACGGCCAGTTGCAGCTCGTCTCTGTCTTTGGCTTTGCGTGATTGATCTGTTAGACCGAATGGACATCCTAGAAGGGGATGGCGAGATGGAGTTTGTTGTGTAGCTAGACAAGACAGAGCTTGGGTTTGCCGTATAACCAGACAAGATGGAACTGGCAGGAAATCCCGTCGCAGGCATACTATGCCTATTTGACAGTGTAGAGGGGTTGCTTTTAGTCGGAGAAACTGTTGGCTTATTGGCAGGACCATTTTCGAATCGCGCAGCCAAGGACTTAACACTGTTCATGCGGCCCTTAATTGGTGGTGGTCCAACTCTTGTTTCAGACTTTGGTGTTGTCGGAACAAGAAGTGTTCTCTTCGGACTGGACGGGGTGGCGGTCAATGCCGTTATAACTTTCCTTGCAATATCTGGGCCATTAGAGCTGTTTAAACCATCATATGTGTCGACAGTTGATGATTGGGGGAGACGACGTGCAAGTGGCTTTGCTTCGTAAGAGCGAGCTTTGCCAGGTGAACGTGTTGATGGATTGACGATAACGTCGTGGATTGATGAGGAACCGTACATCTGAGAGTGAATGTCGTCCGACCCCTCACTTGATGAGGCCAGGGCCTTACCCAGTGAAGCTAGAGAAGCCATGTCTTCTGCCTTAGAGATACGTTTGAGCGGGTCTTGGTAGTAGCTCGAACGTCCAGGAACATGACTAACATCATAGCTACGATGAAGGGGGTGTTCTTCTGATAAGGTGAATGATGAGCGTAGATCAACTTTAGTATGAATGGGATCGGTCGCTCCATGCTTGATGAATCGCCGATTACCCCCCTTTGGCGATGCATGAGAATACAGCATTCGTTCCAGGTGCTCAGAAGGAGATGGACCATTATATCGTTGCATGGAAGGTGGCTCGTTCTCCGCGGCTGGCAACATCGATGGTTTAATACTTGAGTTCCCCCCTAGGCCAACTGTGGACTGATTGACTTCGGAAGCGCTTTTCGTCTCTGCATTCTCAACATGAAAAACATGCGGCCTGTTGAATGGCGCAAGTTCGATATCCCACGATGTATGGCCCCTGTTGTGTGAACTTTCGCCGGAAAAATCCTTACTAATATCCCGCTTAGAAGGCGAGTTCTTCTTCATATGACGTAAAGACCCTAACGCGTTTCCCTTCACGGACGTGATACCCTCGCTCGAAGAGTGCTTTGATGGCGGTTTATTCTCCTGAGAAGCGGATTGCTGGGACTCATCAGATGTCGAATGCTGACCTCTTTGAATCTCGCTCTGCTTCTGTGCACCGAAAATCCTTGCGTGAAGACTGTCGAATTGGCCTTCTGTATGATCTTCCCGTGGCGGGGTCATTATATTCATCATTGATCTTGTCCCAGTGAGCGCCTGACTGTGTGTAGACTTTGGCCGTGATCTTTGGCGTCTCACTGATAGAGTGCCTTGGTGGTCAACCAAAGGATTGTAAGACATTGGCCTATCAGCTTTGAATGGATTACCTGATCATTGTTAGTTATATGCGGCCAAAAGGTCGGAAGAAGGTTGGTGCTCACGGTCTGGAGTGGGAGAACAAGCACGGTCACCATATCTAAATGGCTGGCGTTCGGTCTCCCAGTCGGGTGGCTTGCGAAGGAAGAACGACTCAGATGCCGAAGGCCTAAGCAGCGGCTGCTGAAAATTCGTAGCAGCGCCCTTCTCTTGAAGCATGCGGCTTTGCACCACTGCGGAAGTCATACTTCCAAGATTCTTCATGTGCCGAATCACATCTCTCCAATGTGTTATGACCATTTCTGTAACTCTGTTTGCCACCTTCAGTTTTTCGGAAGCAATCCTATACTCCATGAGACTCTCCTCCGCACTCTTAGTCTTCTTATGCTTCTGTTTCTTCCTCGGAGGGGTCTTAGTCTCCATGGACTCAGCAGCTTCCTTCTCTTGGCGGCGAGGATCGTACTCATCAATGAGTTTACCAATCAGCAGGGGCCCAAACACCGTGCCAAGTGCAGTATATCCCATGAGGCCGTGCGTTGGAAGCGGACGTCCAGCTTCATCTTCGCGCACGGCTGTCTCCGCTGCTCTACCAATCATACACAATAGCCCAAACACGGCGCAGATGAGATCTCTCTGAAATCTAGAGGGATGGGACGATATTGCACAAGCAATAAGCCGAGCTCTAACTTTGGTCTGCCGAGTTTTCGTCCATTCAGGGTCAATCCCAAGCTGATTATGGATAGCCACAAGAGCCTCAAATAGCCACACCTTTCCCAGGATGCCTCCTGGCAAACCAGAAAGGAACTTCTTGAAGGCTGAGGCCACATCGTGTTCATCACATTGGATGCTGTCTGGTAGTGTTGGGCAGCGAACTGTTCCGCTTATGGCATCACCATCGTCATCTTGAGATGCATAGTGGTCGTACAAAGCAGATACTGTAGCATGCGAGCCATTGATGCGGAAGATGCCACGCAGGGCGGGTCCTGAACGCATTAATCATCGGCTAATTTAAACTTGAAGTCCGCAACATACCTCTCTGCACTAGATGTTGTGCCGTGGCTCGGAAACATGTCGGCAGACTCAACGTTCCTGCCGCATATTCGGTGGGGAGATAAAAGGGGCTCGATCCACAGAGACGAACAAGCTCCACCAAGTGTTTGTCCTTGAAAGCATCATTCCTCGCTCCATGTATACGCAAGGGCAAATCGCTAATGCTTCGCTTATGTTTTAATTCCTTCTGGGATGGCTTGATTGCAAGCATTGAGGATGTTCGTTTCAGTATCCTCCTCATGAGCCAACTACCTTGCTTGCCGCTTATGGTTACTTTCTCGAACTAAGCTCTGTCAGTTGGGAAGGCCAAAGTGAAGAGAGGTAGTACACACCGATATGATTTCGTAAGTGTCTGGCACGAGGGCCGGTATTCCATACTGCTAGCTGTTAGCATAGGCTCTGGTAAAATCATCAGCCAAGAGTGAGCATACTTGATTGGCGATCTTGTTGTATTCCTGGACAAAAGAAGTCCGACTGTCAACATCGTCGGTCTCGGATATCTCGCCGCTGGACGATGTCCACGTATTACTGGTAGCATTATGTCTCCGACGCCTGATGCCGACCTCGCTGTGTATAGTGGAAGTCTGGTCCTCCAAAGGAGCTGTTTTCATAGCCACAGAAGTCCCTGTGTGACCGAACGAGCTGCGTCTGGGAGGGATTCTCGGAGGATCCGCACATTGTGTCAGTGAGGGTTGCCTGGCACAGGAGAGGAATCCATAGCGACTTACTCCCTGCCAATAAATTCTCTGCGATCGCAATGTCTTCTTCGAATACATTGCCGTCGAACGCACTGATGTTGCCCAGAGATAGTCTTGAGGATGCTAGTGAGTTTGCTGGTGCCGCCACTCCAGCTTCATGGCGGCTACGAACTGAGCTACCTCCCATTGCGTGTGTTGAAGGGCCTGATCAACGAACACAACACATTGATGGAGAGTATTGGCGATGATGGGTCGCAAGACCTTCATGCGATAGCCCCGTACGACCTTTCCTCCTAGAGGACCGGCCGCGCACTCTGTTCCTGCTGTCCGAAAACTCAGCCATACTTTCCCAAGGAGAAGACTATGCTTCTCAGTGCCTTCGAGTGCACGAGAAAAGGAAAGAACTACCGCCTAACATTCACGTTTTCTTGTTGCAATAGCCAATACCAAGTTTAGTTGAGAGAGGAGACTGCTCGACGAGATTTGCAAAATAGGCCTGTGGCAGTTACGCAGTAAGCGCGCTGTGAGATTTGACAATATGGTATATCTTCTGTCCCAGGTCTATATTCGATCGAGTTCCCTATCCCTTATTACTAGCCCAAATCCGCCTTTAACACCTCTTACGCTATGCAAACGCCTCGAAAATGATGCCAAACAGGTGATACCTCTCAAACACCCACTTAGTCGTGCTCCTCGCCCTCCAGCAAGACATACTTGAGGATATCCGAGAGTGAAATAACACCTCTCAGGTGATTTTCGTCGTCGATAACGACAAATCTATGAGCCCGCGACTTTCTTATGGTGTCGAAGATGGTGTCAAGTCTATCGTCCATACCACAAGTGTAGATGCCTGCAAACGTGGCATCTCTTTTCGACAGTGCTTCCCCCACTGGAGTTTCCAGTTCGTCATAAGCACCACCCTTAATAATCGCAATCACATCCACAGCCTCGAAAACGTTCAAGACCACTTCATTCTTGTCCACAATAGGGACGCTGGAAATGTTGTGCTTTACCATCTTGTGGATGACATCAATCACCGTGTTATCCATCGATGCCGTTTCGAGCTTGTCATAAGTGCCAAGACCTATTTCGTAAACACTCTTCTTAAGCAACGCTGTATCGATCACATTGACGGCGATGAACTTGAGGATACGATACTGCGTGACGACGCTGACGACCATTTCGCGCCCGGTCTCATCGTCGATGTCGACTAGTGGGATACGGCGAGCTCGGGATTCGAGCATGCGTCGACATGCTTCGTAGAGTGGTTTCATGGGATGGACAGATAATGTCTCGATTGGGAGGACGCCAATTGCCTTCTCAACATCTGTATCCAGTGAGTTCGTGCATTCTTGCGCGTGAGGAGGCTTATACCTCTCAAACTACTCAATCGAAACTGATCGATCTGGGCTAGTGCATCCGGATTTTGCCAGTAGTATTGTATAACGTTGATGTAGTCTGATGTCGTCAACAGACCGGCGAAAGTTGAGGTGTGAGAATCCCATAGAGGAGCTGAGACGATGCCTGCGGTTGCGATGTTAGTAGCAGTTCAGGCTTAATGAGAAAATGTTCGCCTACCATTTTGAGAAAGGATGTTCAGACTCTTCTTTACCAACAGATCGGTATGAAGGACCACTAAGCGGAAAGACAGCGGCAAAACATCGTAACTTGTCCGTATCTTGAGGAAGTCTCTAATGATTTTCTGTTGACCGGTTAGCGAATGTGATCATCGCAAAACTTGGTTGAGCCAGAGCGCGATCTTTCCGACCTAATAAACTCCAGCGCAACCAAGAAGGCTGATGGCGAACATACCAAGCCTTTCATTTGATCCTTGTCTACCTGACTCAGTTCCTTTCGACGAACGACCTGCGGCGCTGGCGAACCTCCAGATGTATGGTCTCTGTCACGAATCGGTGTCCTAGTTCTGTCCGGGAGTAGGAATGTCCTCGGTTGTACATATGAGGCCTCTGGGCCAGGACCATGACTGCTGCGTGCGGGAGTAGGCGAGGGAACAGGTTCGTTATCTTGATCGGCTGCGCCGGTCGGCCGCGGCTCGTGGGAGTCAGACATTATGGGTTGACTCTTCTATTCACCATGTGCTCCGACTATTGTAGCGCCTAGCGAACGCGAGAAACGGCACGAAGAGCCTGACAGGGTATGGTGGCGCAACCTTGGATTTGACAAGTTGGGCCCTGTTTGGGATGCGCGTAGGGGGACGAATTTTACAGACGTCGGCGCGAGGTGGTTGAAGTATCGGTAAGGTTGTTGAGATTCGGATTATGGGAGTATATAGTGCTTCGTCGTCATGGAGCAGCGCTGTGAAGTACTCGAGTTGATAGATAAAAGAACGATGGAGATTGTAGGGGAAGCTCAGATCGCGGCGGGCGCACGAGTGAGCTCCGACGGTGAACTGCAACGTGGGGCAGCTCTCCACCATCATCAAGCGTTGCCGCAGTGTGCAACCCGATGTGGTTGGGCTGGGTGCCACAGTGGTGAAGAGCCGGAAGCAAATGAATGCCGTTCCGTCTCCTCAGCATCAACTCTCAGCGTCAACTTTCAGCGTCAGAACTCCAAAGCTCAGGTACGAGCTCCTCTCTCAATCATCACTTTATAACATTAATGATCTACGAGTATCAGCCACAACGCGCAGATTCCACAAGGGTTGGCCATAACAGTCCCCTGTCTACGCGCCCTTCCTCTACATGAGTATTCATTGTACAGGGCTCGCAGTATTCTCTGAACGCGTAACGCGCGCTGTACTCATATGAAGGCGTCGTGCAAGGTGAAGTCACTAGGCTGTCTGATCACCACTGTCATGCTCGAGATCTCCCACTGCTGGTGGCATACCTGTCTCACTACCTGCATGAACTTAAACCGAAGTTTAACTCGTCCCAATCTGGTATGGCTCGTGCTCGCCAAAAAGCGGCCGTGAAGCCGCACAGCCCATCACAGAGACAGGTGGGAGTGCTCGTAGAGTAGAAGAGATCCCAGCGTCTTCTTCAGCCTCGTGCTTGTGCTGTGGTGGCCCGACTTGTGTTAGCGCACGTAATCCCTAACAACGAATCGGGACGGCGTCTGTCCTTTCCACTTTTGTGGATCTTGGCGGTTTTGTGACGACCCCATGCAACCTCGACCGCTGGTGTGTGCGTCGTCTAGGCAGGAGAGCTTCATCCAGTTGATCAACCTTCCACTCCACAGACTCTTTTTCCTCCCTCACAACGACTACAGTTCATGCATCACCTTTGATATTTTGGCCGACATTACTGGTTCGACTATAAGTCTTTATATTGTTGACGCTGCAAGCTGTATCCCAAGCTTCGCATCGAGAACCATTCAAAACTGTGGTGGTTGGTGTTGGAGATAAGCTCTCCACAATTTAACTCTACGAGTCGCCTTGTTATAACGACGCGACCATTTTACCATGGGCGCCACATGCTCCTCGTGCTGCAAAGGTGTGTAACCGTGGTACCGCCATTCTCGGAGCTATCCGCTGACAGTTGCTCTACAGGCAGGTCCCGCGATGGCTTATACGAACCAGTTCTGGCCGACAGCGAAAGAGAGGCAGTAGCAGACTTGCTACAGTACTTGGAGAATGTGCGTACAACTTACACCGCGGCGGAGTGGAACGAATACTCACCGATCAATAGCGTGGAGAAACCGACTTCTTTTCCGGCGAACCTTTGCGTGCACTGAGCACATTAGTATTCTCGGATAACGTCGACCTACAACGGAGTGCCAGCTTGACCTTTGCAGAGATAACAGAGAGAGGTGAGACGCGATCCCTACGTTGGCGCCTGGTTGTGGCAGGGGCGTATACTTCCACCTGCTGGGCACTTGGCTAACAGCGTGCCAGATGTCCGCGAAGTAGACAGAGATACCCTAGAGCCGATACTATTCCTGCTTCAGAGCCCAGATATTGAGGTACAGAGAGCTGCCAGCGCTGCCCTCGGAAATCTTGCTGTCAACAGTAAGTTCCCAGCCCCCTCACAAAGCCACTCGAAGTCGCGCCAAGGACTAATTTCGCGCAGATGAAAATAAGGTCGCAATTGTTCTCCTCGAAGGCCTTGCCCCTCTGATCCGCCAAATGATGTCTCCGAACGTCGAAGTCCAGTGCAACGCAGTTGGTTGTATAACGAACCTCGCGACTCATGAAGATAATAAGGCAAAGATTGCGAGGTCTGGGGCCTTGGGACCTTTGACACGGTTAGCGAAGTCCAAAGATATGCGGGTTCAGAGAAATGCGACTGGTGCTCTGCTCAATATGACTCATTCTGGTATGTCACTTAATGTGCTGTTGTGGAAGCAATGCTGACGCTCAATAGATGACAACCGGCAACAACTCGTAAAGGCTGGCGCCATTCCTGTTTTGGTTCAGCTTCTCTCATCCTCCGACGTCGACGTACAATATTACTGTACCACCGCACTCAGCAACATCGCCGTCGATGCAAACAACCGCAAGAAGCTCGCACAAAATGAAAACAGACTTGTGCAGTCTCTTGTCAATCTTATGGGCTCTTCTTCCCCGAAGGTCCAGTGCCAAGCCGCATTGGCCCTTAGAAATCTTGCGTCGGACGAGAAGTACCAGTTGGAAATCGTCAGAGCACGAGGCCTTGCACCATTACTGAGGCTTCTTCAGTCATCCTATTTGCCACTTATCTTATCAGCCGTCGCATGCATCCGCAACATCTCCATCCATCCGCTGAATGAGTCGCCCATTATCGAAGCCGGTTTTTTGAAGCCATTGGTCGAGCTCTTAGGCTCCACCGAAAACGAAGAAATTCAATGCCATGCCATCTCGACGCTTCGTAACCTTGCAGCTAGCTCCGACAGAAACAAACAGCTTGTGCTTGAAGCTGGTGCGGTGCAGAAGTGCAAACAGCTCGTTCTTGATGTACCAGTCAGTGTGCAGTCGGAGATGACAGCAGCCATTGCTGTGCTTGCTTTAAGCGACGAGTTGAAGAGCCATCTCCTGAACTTGGGTGTGTTTGACGTTTTGATCCCATTGACTGCCTCGGAGAGCATTGAAGTTCAGGGTAACAGTGCAGCCGCTTTGGGAAACCTGTCCTCAAAGGGTAAGTGCAATCTTCAGAGTATGCAAGATCGAAAAGCTAACATTTCACAGTTGGCGACTATTCCATATTCATCCAGGATTGGACCGAACCTAACGGAGGCATCCACGGCTACTTAAAACGCTTCCTCGCAAGTGGAGATGCAACTTTCCAGCACATCGCCATCTGGACATTGCTCCAGCTTCTCGAGTCTGAGGATAAGAAGCTGATCAACCTTATCGGCAAGTCGGAAGAAATCGTTCAAATGATCAAAACAATTGCCGACAAGCCGATTGAGTCCGACAACGATGATGACGAGGAGGATGGCGAGGGCGAGGTGGTGCAGCTGGCTCAGCGTTCTTTGCAATTGCTGGGACAAGGCACCTCGCATATTGAGGGCTAATTCTTTGCCGGGGGAAGGTCTGGTGAGCTATGATTGAGCAGAAGCTGTTGTGACGGAAAGCTGGCATGATTGAACAAGACTGTATATGAAGGTTGGTACAGGTGGCACTGGATTGGCACGGTGTTTGGCGTATAACATTTTCTTCCGGCGCATCTGCATTTCGATTACCATGGAGCGAGCATTTTCCATTCATGCGGGTGAGAGTAGATCAGGGTGTCGATGAGGTCAAGCTCTTTTCCATCGCTGAGACAGGACATACTATAAGTCTTTCTGAAGCGGGGATGTTTCTATAATTACTGCCATCGCTATCTTGGCTTATTCTTCGATTGGCAGGATGATAGAATGGATGATTGGAGAGGCGACTTATTCTAATTAATGTGCTTAAATAGAATTCCGCCGCTTGGAAGTAATGGATGTTACAATTATAAAGCCCTTAATCACCCATTTGTCTTGCTGGCCATACAGCGGTTCAGAATGCTAGCAAGCAGAATCACGTCAAAGCAATTTGAGGCTGGCAACCATAAAGATGGCGTGGTCAACCTCGTGGCATATTCAAGCAATGAGAGCACCAGTCTGTTAGCTGGACTATCTTGCGGCCTATTTCCAATCCCCAATTGCTTACAATTTGCGACCGCCCAAGACGCTCTGCGGAAGAACTTCTTCCATCACCTTCGCCACCCTTTTCCTCCTTCCCGTCCTCTCCTTCTAAGCTCTCCTCTTGCTCTATGTTGTGAGATTATCGTTATATTCTCTCTCAGGTAGAACAGGCCAGTTATGTAAGTCGTTTAGGGTTTTCATCTATTCTCACAATGAGGTCGGGTCTTCGGTTGGTCCTGTTAGGTTCCAGAATGAGAAAGACTGAGACTTAAATACAATTCAAAATTTCACAGGGCAACTGGTTGGCAACCACTGGGTAATTCCATCCCTCCACATCCAACATCACATTTCCCAAAGACTCTGTTTTCCGCCGAGGTCAGAGGACTAGGAACTTTGACAAACAGGTTACTGAGTTTGGACTACCAGACACTCGATCATGACAATGCAAAAACCTAAAATATCCATATTTCCCTTTCCTTTGTCTGGTCCATTTTGCTGGAACATTTTGCAACAATGACTGCAGCACAACATCAAAAGCATCGGTGGTTTAGTGGTATAAAACCATCGATGCCAGTTCATATTATGGCCCGCCAGTGTTGGTTTACCTTTTCCAGATTCTCTGTTCTCGAATTCTGGAAGAGCAGCGTTCCATCTGGAAACCGGAACCCGAGACGGAATAGCTCTGTTGGAACGGTGCCGCTTTATTTTGGGAAATTAGGTGACCAATTCCCAAATGTTGATACCTGGTGTTGGAATCTGAGTAACGAAATCCCGTCCCTGTTTTGTGACTCCGCTTCCAACATGATTCTCGTTGCTGCTTTAAATCTCTCTTGAAGCTGCCTTGTTAAGAAACTGTGACTCGTCTGCCTCTCTTGGCCTTCGGTTTTCAAGGCCTCACCCGTCGGTATAGCTCTCCTTATCAGCACCCATCCAATGTCCTCACAGGATTAAGCGCCCTAAACAATGTACACAGTACAGAGTACACACACCCGACGTGTCGACTCTGCCTTGTGGCCAACAGCTTGGCCAGGCAGAATCTGCGCGCCGCTCACTTTCGGTGATCACACCTAAGTCACCGTAACATGTAACAGAAGAGCACTAACTAGGATGAATGTAGTATTCTGCCCAGGCAAAATCCGATCGTCGTTCATCTCTTCACGACGTTTTCTAGCCTGTCAGAGGATGGTTTATGTACGTAAGCAGACTCGTGTGGTCTGGTATATCTATTGGCGGCCAATTTGTCGCTGGTAAAACTACTCATCGAAGATCAATCGCAGCGATCCTACGCCCCAGAGCGTTGAAGGAAGTAGGCAAATGTCTACACCATATTTCCATCACAATGGGGAATGGATTCAGCCTTAGCAATGTTGTTGATGAAGTTCATGCTTTACCCTGTGAAGGGAGATCAGAAGGTGTGGACAAGTGGTTTGAGGTAAGCAGAACAAAAATTACTGGCCCTGGTACCGCTAATAGGAGCAGCATGAATCTGTGTAACGATACATAATGTCGAGATACAAGCTAAAGGAGAGTACAACTGGGCAACGAAAGGACAGCGAAGGAATACGGAATCTGGTCATCGAAGAAGCTGTTGAACCTATCAATCAACTGAATCCTGAAGCCTGCGCTGAATGGGCCGCCGACGGCTGCATTTTTTCGGAGCCCCTCTGTACAATGGCACGAACCAGTGATTGCTGCATTCTATAGAGTCGATATGCAGTGTAGCTGAAAACAGCACAGAGAACGAACATGAACAGTGTTTACGCAGGAGGTTTTTGACCTTGTTCTTGTCCGATCACTTCCACCAAAATTCTATAAACAAAAGCCTTTCGTCTGAGGAAAAGAAATCATTGAGAAATCTTATAACAGTTGGCGGAAGATACAGGAAGCTATCGAAGGAGTTTGGTGATGTAATCTTGCTCACTATCCCATCAAGTACTCCACGATCAACGTGACTCTCCTTCATAATCTAATAACTGAAGGGTGCTGACAACCACAAGCATCGAACGATATACATCACTAAACAAAGACAAGAAGTTCTGGACCCTGGTTAAGCTTCTAAGTCGTTCTACCTGGAAAAAACAAGCAAAGGAAGAGATAATGGACCGCGCCGCGCAATCTATCAAACAACACCTCCGAGACCTCTTCAAGGGCAAACCATGTGTCTCTCCACTCAGTCCCAAATTAGCAGTGTCACTTTGCTTAAGAATCAAGGTGTCTCTCCAGTTGAACCTATGTCATCAGTAACATTTCTGACTAACAATCAAGGTGTCTCTCCCATCGATATGGCACCAGTAACACCTTTAGTCACGAATCCAATTGTTTCTGGAGTCAACAAGTCACCAGTAACGCCTTCAACATTGCAGCGAACAGGCATTGTAGACGACTTACTGCTGCATATTGACAGTCGAAGGCGGCAAAGATGGGCTGCTTCTGGGGAAAGAATCGATCGGGAGTTTATACATCCAAAATACGTTGGTCGTGAGTTTCTTGAACTCGTCAAGATGCTGATTGCGAATGGTTCTGTCATTGATGATGGCACGACCCTAACCTTTCAATGGAGAATGCCTATACGTTTGAGTTTACCAGAGGACCAATATAAAATAAACGCGCTTAAGATTGTAAGCCACTGGTTTCCGGATGATATTGAACCTTTGTGAGTAGTGTATCTCAGGAGCCAGAACTGTGTGCTGATTTTGCAGGTTCGGCGTTACAGGGCACTTGCTCTTACCACTTGTGCATACTGTTTCGGAATACATTAGGTCTTTGTTTGCTGAAGGGAAGTTGTGTAATGCACTGCAGGAGGTCGTTGCAGAAATGCTCCTATCAACATCTCGATTCAGCGATTATGCGTGGAAAAAACTATCGATACGTTTGGTGAAGGATACATTTTGCAAGCAAGGAGCCTCCGAATCGCTTTACCTCGCCAGATGGGCAACTCAACGCCAGATATGCTTGTCTATCAAGCCATTAGAAGAATTGGAACTCTTCCTCACAACGGATCCAAGGTCGAATGCTCAAGTTGGGAAGCTTGTACTTCACCAAGTGGCAGGTTTAATAAAGCAACAGAAATCGGACTGCGCATTTGGAAAGCTCGTAGAATGGGCACCGTTCACTAGTGAGATTTCGACGCTAGAAGAGTCTGTGGTTTTCGAAAAAGAGATCACTGTTGCCAGGATATACTATCTCAGAAGAGACCTTTTTCATGCCCAACTTCTCTATTCAGAGCTTTACAGAAATATTCTATGATTCGAAACGGAGAGCGCGTGCCCAGCTTTTTCTGGGAAGGCTGACACATTCATTGAGCTCGGCGAATTCGACGTTGCAATTTCACGATGTGAAACGTGCCTAGATTTATGGCAAAGCAAGGCTGGGAAGATGGGCAAAAGTTGAACGGTGTTCGTATATCGCTTACAGACGCCTGGTTGCACCTAGGCATGTTCTCTAAAGCCCAAGAGAGTTATCAGTCTCTTAGGAAAGGCCTCGCGAGTCAAGACAAACTACTTCAAAAGTCACAGATGAACAGATGCGTGTCCGGTTTGGCTTAGCACGAGTGGCCCACATCCAGGGCGATTGGGAGGAGGGGTACTTATGTTGGGTTGATATAATGGACAAAGCGAAAATTTATGGCTGGACGGGTGACTTGGCGGAATTGGTTATATGTTCATCTCTGAGTGTTGTTTGCCAACAGTTGAACTACTGTAGTGAGCATAAGCAGTACGCAAGGAGAGGCTTCACGCTGAGAAGAACTGTTAAGGATCAGTTTTGGTGTCGCCGCTTACATCAATGGCCTCGTGATATGTTTCTTGTTCTGAATCCAAAGCGCCCAACTTGGAGAAACCCATGGTGAGAACCAAATCGAAAGAGAGCAACAACAACGAAGTCAAACTCCGCCCAGCAGTTTCTGCCAAGCAGTGCTAAACTGCGAGGTTCCGAGAACCACTCTCACTGTAAGGCGCAGATTAAAGTCATCCTTGCGTCCAAAGAGTTACAGGATTTTATCCTGCCAAATCAACGGCCTACCCCAACATCAGCTGCAACCTCAGATATTTTGCTCAAAGCATGGATAACCAACGACGCCAAGGCCAAACTGGTCATCATGGTACACGTTGCAGCAGAACCTGCCGAACTCATCAATAACCTCGAAACAGCAGCCGAGATGCGGGAAACTCTTCAAAACTAATATGAAGTACAAGGCCACAATCTGAAGCACTTGTACTTCAACGAAATCAACTCAATTCGATTTGAGCACTTAATTCCATCTCAGCGTTCATCATACGTTTCAAAAACCTTTGTTAAGATTAGAGCAACAAAATAGTATAATTATATCTAACTTATTAAGAGCGCAAAGAAGAGAGAGAGGAAGAGCCTAATACTGGTGAGGTAGGTGGCGTAAATGGCTTCGGATTTCTCCAGTACATCACGA